>Ga0364859_10138_pt1 | contig 51886 bp, 54 predicted proteins | sample ExccelAu500001D3_FD_206911 | JGI IMG/M metagenome (GOLD analysis project Ga0364859, IMG submission 206911) | Enriched cells from Trout Bog Lake Hypolimnion, Wisconsin, USA - BchlTB.Aug20.5000.01 .D3 | ecosystem: Environmental > Aquatic > Freshwater > Lake > Hypolimnion/Profundal zone | place: USA... | reverse complement strand
TGGAAATACTCTATCGGCCTTGGTTGGTATTACAGCAGCCAAGCTCATTAGCGAGCCACTTCTTGCAATGCCGATTGCTGCATCCTTATCGATTTTAGGGATGTTTGTTTTGCGTTGCCTGCATCCCCCAGCCGCTGCTGTGGCATTAATTGCGGTGTTAGGCCACGTGATGAACTACCGCTATGCCTTTTTTCCAGTCATGATCGATTCAGTTTTGCTGGTTCTGGCGGGGGCTATTTATAGCAATATGACTGGGAAAAAGTATCCCAATCACCTTGCAAGATAGTGTTAATGCATGAAATGAGGTCTTTTTAGGCTTAATTTAGCGTAAAAAGACCTAAAAGTTAATAAAAATAGTTAATCACTTCATTTTAGTTGCTGCAATCGAGACGATGCAGTCTTTAATACTGTAATTTTGGTATTTACCGGCATTTTCTTTGCGAAGGGATTGGGAGCATTCTGAAACAGAATTGCGGATATTGATTTTTGGGATATTGTTTGATGTCATTTTTGACTCCTAGGTTCTTGTTTCAAAAAAGTCGCATGAACAACTGCCATCGACTTTATGGCGCGCTTATATTACGCAGTCACCCATTCTAATTAATTTTCAAATGGCAGGATGCCTTTAAAATCCAGAATTAAATAGTTTGATGCAAACAAATCCTAAAAGCGAGTATTCATCGATGACCCAAGTATTGCCAGTAATTCTGTGTGGAGGCTCGGGTACTCGGCTTTGGCCACTATCACGTGCCGGCTTTCCAAAGCAATTTTTGGTTTTATCGGGCGATGAATCAAATAAGAGTCTTTTCCAGCAGGCCATTGAGCGCATCCATTCCATTGCAAATGCCGACATCAACTTGGGTGCTACCTTAATCGTCACCAATGAAGAGCACCGCTTTTTAGCCTTAGACCAGCTTCGTGAGTTAAAGAATGAATCAAAACAACTTAAAGCCACTTTATTGCTTGAGCCCTCCGGCAGAAATACTGCCCCCGCATTAACATTAGCAGCGTTTTGCGCACTAGAGCAGGGCGACCCAATCTTAGTAGTGACGCCAGCCGATCAAACCGTTCAAGATAGCGACGCCTTTACAAAGGCGCTCACGCAAGCAGTTCAAATTGCGCAAGAAGGGGCTATTGCCATTTTAGGCATTGCACCTACTGCTCCTGAAACTGGTTATGGCTATATCAAGACCCAAAATCAAATCGCCACAAAAACTGCTGGTGAATATACCGTTGAGCGTTTTGTGGAAAAGCCAGATACTGCAACGGCAGAACAATATTTAGCAGAAGGGGGCTACTTTTGGAACGGCGGCATGTTTGTCCTTAAAGCCAGCGTTTGGTTAGCCAGCCTAAAAGAGTTTCGTCCTGACATCTTCGTCGCCACTGAAAAATCATGGCAAGCAAAAGCCCAGGATGATTCTGGTGACGCACTCTTTGTGCGTCCAGGTAAAGAGGCATTTAATGCTATTCCCAGCGAGTCGATTGACTATGCTGTGATTGAAAAATGCCCAGGATCGAAATTTGCGATCAAGATGGTCTCACTCGACGCGGGTTGGAATGATTTAGGTGCTTGGGATGCCGTATGGCAGGTAGGTAAGCAGGATCAAGATGGTAATGTCACCAATGGCGATACCTTACTCGCCAATACAAAGAACTCTTTAATACACGCCAGTAGTCGTTTAGTGAGCGCAGTCGGTGTTGAGAACCTCATCATTGTGGAAACTGCTGATGCAGTTTTAGTTGCCGATAGAGCTAACAGCCAAGATGTTAAGAATATTGTTGGCCAGCTAGAGGCTCAAAAGCGCGAAGAGAAGAATCTGCATCGCAAAGTGGCTCGCCCTTGGGGTTGGTACGACAGCGTTGATGAGGGTGAGCGCTTTAAAGTCAAGCGCATTCAGGTCAAGCCGGGAGCAAGCCTGTCATTGCAAATGCACCATCACCGCGCTGAGCATTGGATTGTGGTCAAAGGTACTGCAGAAATCACCAATGGTGATCAAGTGATCATGCTCACAGAAAATCAAAGTACTTATATTCCGCAAGGGCAAACACATCGCTTAGCAAACCCGGGAACAACACCACTCGAAATTATTGAAGTGCAATCAGGTAGCTATTTGGGTGAAGACGATATTGTGCGTTTTGAAGATACGTATGGACGCAACTAATTAAAGTAACAACAAAGTCAACAGTAGAGAAAAGTAAAACATGACAAGTATGAATACAAAACAAAAAGTCGCCCTCATCACTGGTATTACTGGCCAAGATGGCTCTTACCTTACCGAGTTTTTGTTAGAGAAGGGCTACATCGTTCACGGCATTAAGCGCCGTGCATCTTCCTTTAATACGGACCGCATTGACCATCTGTATCAAGATCCCCACGTCAATCATCGTGATCTAATTTTGCATTATGGTGATTTAACCGACACTAGCAATTTGGTGCGGATTATTCAAGAATGTCAGCCTGATGAGATCTACAACTTAGGTGCGCAGTCACACGTAGCCGTTTCTTTTGAATCACCTGAGTACACCGCTGATGTTGATGCCATGGGCCCACTTCGAATGTTGGAAGCCATCCGCATCTTAGGCTTAGAAAAGAAAACCCGCTTCTATCAAGCATCCACTTCCGAGCTCTATGGCTTAGTACAAGAAATCCCCCAAAAAGAGACCACGCCTTTTTATCCACGCAGTCCCTATGCAGTAGCGAAGATGTATGCCTACTGGATTACCGTGAACTACCGTGAAGCCTATGGCATGTATGCGTGCAATGGCATCCTCTTTAATCATGAGTCCAAACGCCGTGGTGAAACCTTTGTGACTCGTAAGGTGACTCGCGGCCTGGCCAATATTGCCCAAGGCCTTGAGAAATGTCTTTATATGGGAAATATTGATGCCCTACGTGACTGGGGTCATGCTAAAGATTACGTACGGATGCAGTGGCTCATGCTGCAACAAGACAAGCCAGAAGATTTTGTGATTGCTACTGGGGTGCAGTTCACTGTGCGGGAGTTTATTACCCGTAGCGCCAAACAGTTAGGCATCACCCTCAAGTTTGAAGGGACTGCCGAGAATGAAAAGGCCATTGTTGCTTCTATTGAGGGCGACAAAGCGCCCGCACTCAAAGTAGGTGATGTCATTGTGCAGATCGATCCACGCTACTACCGTCCTACCGAAGTCGAAACCCTCTTAGGTGATCCTACTAAGGCTAAAGAAAAGCTTGGCTGGGTTCCAGAAATTACGCTCGATCAAATGATCGTCGAGATGGTGGCCAATGACTTAGAAAAAGCCAAGCAATATGCCTTACTAGAAAAGCATGGTTATTCAGTAGCGGTTGGCAAAGAGAATTGATTTACCCAAAAAATAAAAATTAAGTAAATAAAGAAAAGTATGACCCAAGAGTTCAGTCAAAAGATTTATGTAGCAGGCCATCGTGGCATGGTGGGGTCCGCAATCTTGCGCAATCTGCAGGCTAAGGGTTTTAGCAATTTCGTAACAAGAACTCACGCAGAACTGGATTTAACCAATCAAGCGCAAGTAGCAGCCTTCTTTGAAGCTGAAAAGCCAGATCAAGTGTATTTAGCTGCGGCGAAGGTGGGCGGCATTCATGCGAATAATACTTTTCCGGCTGAATTTATTTACGATAATTTGATGGTGCAAAACAACGTCATTCATCAGGCATTTCTGAGTGGCGTTCAAAAACTCTTATTTTTAGGATCAAGTTGCATTTACCCTAAGTTGGCAACACAGCCGATGAGTGAAGATGCGCTGCTGACAGGAAAGTTGGAGCCAACGAACGAACCTTATGCGGTGGCGAAAATTGCCGGCATCAAGATGTGTGAGAGTTATAACCGTCAATATGGCGACTCGCATGGAGTTGATTACCGCTCGGTCATGCCCACTAATTTATATGGCCCTGGCGACAACTACCATCCAGAAAATAGCCATGTGATTCCGGCGCTCATCAGAAGGTTCCATGAGGCTAAGGTTGCCAATGTGCCTGAGGTGGTGATTTGGGGTACGGGAACACCGAGGCGAGAATTTCTCTATGTTGACGATATGGCTGCAGCCTCCGTATTTGTGATGCAGTTAGATAAAGCGACCTATGACAGTCAAACAATGCCCATGCAAAGTCACATTAATGTGGGCTTTGGGTCAGATGTCACTATTGCGGAACTGGCAAAAGCGGTTGGTGCTGCAGTGGGCTATCAAGGTAAGATTGGCTTTGACTCGACTAAGCCTGACGGGGCCCCACGTAAGTGGATGGACTCAAGTCGCTTAAATCAACTGGGTTGGAAAGCTCAGGTGAACTTAGAGCAGGGGCTAGAGCGAGCCTATAACGATTTTATTGGTGCATAGGTGGCGGGTCAGCCTTCACCAGCCTTGATCGATGAGGTGATTTGCGTTTGTTGTAAACGCGATGCGCTCACTTGGAAGGTAGCCTCGCAATACATCGTTCGCTTTATTGCGGCTAAGCGGAACAAGGTCTACGTCCCAGATGGGGAAGTGGATTTTTTTAAGTCGATTACCCCTAGTGCTTTTGAGGTAGTAGGAGAGTCGATCTTTACCCAGCATTTTGCGGGTGAGATTAAGCGGCGCCTGCCCACCAGAATTGCAGATCAGTTTGGCTGGTATCTGCAGCAGTTGATTAAGTTGTATGCAATCAAAGCTTGCAACCCAAATGAGGTCGTTTTAATTTGGGATGCCGATACAGTGCCGATTCGACCCTTAAGTTTTGTCGATGCCCAAGGAAAATTGGTTTATTACAAAAGTGATGAACATCATCCGCCTTATTTTGAAACGATTGCACGTTTATTGGACCTTCGCAAAAAAGTCGACTTTTCCTTTATTGCCCAGTGTTTTGTGCTGAAAGCTTCTTGGTTTGGGGATTTTTGTCGCCAGCTCGAGGAAAGGCATCAAACAGGGTGGGTTAAGGCTTTGTTAGATAGTATTGATTTTGAAGAGGGCAATGGGTTTTCGGAGTATGAGACCTTGGGGACATTTATTTCACATCACTATCCAGATCAGATTACCTATTCTGACAATCCATGGCTTAGATTAGGCAATTCAACATTGGGGCACGTTGCGTTCTTAAGTGATCGCTTAATCGCTGGCAAATTGAATCATTATGATTTTGTGAGTTTTGAGAAGTGGGATCGAGCTAAGCCATACTATAGGCGGGTAGCTATTCCGTATTTCTTGAGGGTGTTCCTGCCATCCTTGTTTCATAAAAATACCAGAGCACTATGAATCTAAAGCCGATCAAATCATCCATCGCGTTCGTACATGCTGGAGAGAATGCGCCACCAGAGTATTTGGTAGATGCCCTGATGATCGCAGCAAAGGTGGCGCCTCGCAGTGCAATTTATGTGCTGATTAATCGCCTTCATATTGCATTCCTGCAAAGTCGACTTGCTAGGGTGGGTGTGCCCGCTCTAGAGGCAGTCCGCATTATTCCAATCGAAGACATTCCTAAAAGTAGCATTACTACAGCGTATTTTTCCAATAGCACATTGGATCGTAGTTTTAGAGAGGGGTTTTGGTTTTCCGCTTCCTACCGCTTCTTTTTACTTGCTGATTTTATGCAGTCCTATCAGATTGAAAACTGCGTTCATTTAGAAAATGATGTGGCCTTATATTTTGACCCAAGCGATAAAGTGGCGCAATTAAGGGGTTTTGCACGCTTTGCAGTACCCCTTGATCGGGTAAGGGCGATTCCAGGGATTGTGTGGTTTAAAGATGCGCAGATTGCTAAGGAGCTTGCGCTGCACATCTCAAGCCAGTCTGAAAAAAATGATATGGACTCTTTGGGGGAGTTTTGTTTGCGCAAGGATCTGGACGTTCGGCCTTTGCCCACGCTGCCTTTGGCATACGCAAAGAGCCAGGGCTTGGACTTAGAAAAATATTGCGCAGGGATTGATGTTTTTGGCGGTATTTTTGATGCTGCTGCTATCGGGCAATACCTTGGTGGCGTTCATTGGATGAATGATCCGAATCAGACCCGTTTCTTCACTAATGAAAGCAGTGATTTGGATATGCGGGAGTGTGAATTCTCATGGGAGCGAGATCATTATTTCCGCTACCCCACCATTGCATTTAATTGCGAGAGTACGAAGGTGCTTTCCTTGCATGCCCATTCAAAGGATTTATTGGGAATATCCCCCTTTAATTCGGGTGCCCCAGAAAAATTAGAGCAAATGATCACGGGGGAGCGACTCCAGGCCTTAGCTAATATCACTATCAGTTCTGCGGGTGTGACTCAATTTCATGGGCCGGACAATATCAAAACGAAGGTAGTATTGGAGATTAGTGAGGCGCCGTCGTCAAAGGCTCTCAAGAGCTCCAATGCTTCGACAGCCCCAGACTTGTCTTTTATCAAACAGTGCCAGCAGGCCAATGTGTTATTTGTGTACACCCACTTGATACCCTACTTCAAGCAATGGATAGCGCCCCGTTTAAACCAGTCATTTATTCTGATTTCGCATAATTCAGATGATGCGGTAACGATTAAAGATCTTGATTTATTAAATCATCCCCAATTGCACGCATGGTTTGCTCAGAATGGTGAATTTAGTCACAGCAAACTACGGGCCTTGCCGATTGGCTTGGCGAATAGTCAGTGGGGTGCCGAGCGCCTAGTCGCTACGTTTAAGGCGTCCCAAACCTATCGTAAGACCAAATCCATTTATGTGAATTTCTCAGCATCTACGCATCCGGGTAGAAAAGCCATTTTTGATGTCCTTGCTGATTTACCAGGAGTGACTCAGCCTGGCCAAGTTCCATATCCGCAATATATTGCAGGCATGGCAGAACATCAGTTTTGCTTGTGCCCTCGCGGCAATGGCATTGATACGCATCGTTTTTGGGAGGCGCAGTATGTTGATTGCATTCCGATTTTATTAAAGCAGGATTGGACACAGGCCTATTCCAATTTGCCAGTATTGCTCTTGGATGCTTGGTCTGATTTGAGGTCGATCAATCTCGCCGAAAAATATATTGAGATCTCAACAACTGCGTACGATCGATCCTCTTTGACCTTAGATGTTTATCGCAAGAAAATAAGTTTTCTGGAAGAGCAAGAATGAGTTTTCGAAATTCCAATCTAAAGCTGGCCATTAAAAATCTATTTGTACCAATAGCTCAGGATATCGTGGTGATCGAGCCTCATCTTGGCTTGGGTGATGGCTTAATTTCTTTGGGCTTGGTGCGGGCCTTAGTGTCACGTGAGCCTAAGACCCGCTTTTACTATGCCTGTCGCTCTAACTGCTACCATTCCTTAGCTTGGATGTTTCAGGATCTGAATAATATTTTTCTTTTTGTGATTGAGAGTGGTCGAGAAGCACGTCAAATGGCCGATTTTTTAAATGCACGCTATTTACCCTTAGGTGTGAACAACGTTGATATCAAACGTTTTGATGGCTACTTTTATCAGCAAAATCAAGTGCCTTTTGAGCAGCGTTGGCAAAGTGCAGCTGTACCGGCCGGATTGCAATCTGAAGCCCTCTTTGAGCGGCTGAATCCCAATCATGAGCCCTATATATTGGTTGCCAATCATGAATCAACTTCTACTTGTCATGACTTGAAAATTCCCAATTTTGGGAATAAAAAAGTGATCTACGTACATCCAGCCACAAATAATATTTTTGACTGGACTAAGTTAGCCTTGCTGGCCGATGAAATTCATGCAATTGATAGCTCATTTGTACATTTTCTAGAAGGCTTGTTCTATCAAGACTCTTCTAGGTCATTCTTAAAGCCTTTTTACTTTCATCTGGCGCGCCAAACTCAAACCCAATTCACACGTCTGTTGCCCTGGGAAGAAGTTCATTATTGATGCCCTATCTTTAGAGAATGGCTTTTAGATCGGCTAAGTCCACTGTTATTGAGGTGGAAAATGGGTGGTGACTTTCTGTTTTGCTGGGCCGACATTCGATGTCATGGCTCAAGTAGTCTTTGTAGGCGTTATAAATTCCACCACCTGCAAACTCGCTAGCGCTCAACTGATTCCACCCAGGGGCACTGAGAACATAAAAAGGTTTGTTACGCCCAATCAGAATGTTGTGCGTAATGGAACCATTTTCAGATATGACTACTTGAGCATCACGCAAAATGGCTAAGGTTGCTTCAAAGCCATGGTTTTTAGGATTAAGAATATAAACATTCTCAGACCTTAAAAATGAGATCACCTCTTCTATATTTTCAATACGCTCAGAACGTCCACTGGTTAAAAAGACTTTTTGGGGTTTAGTGGGTAATGAAGAAGAGGCCTCCCAAAATAGCTGACTGCATAAGGATAAATTTTGCCAAGGGCTAATGCGTGGCAAAAGACAGGCGTTAGAAAAAATGACATTATGTGTAAAAGCTTGCTGTGAGTCGATTTTTTGTAAGCGTGATTGCTTTCCATATCGGTTGATGATCTCATCATATTGATTGGGTGCAATAAAGAATAGTTTGCGATTTTCGGTGGGTGCTAGCTTGGATAGCGCAATGATGGCCCCCAGGCAATCCCCTGTGAAGTGACCAAAGTGGGTGGTGTAGTAGGGCAATAGCAATGCAGGTTCATCTATGACGATAGTGGGTTTGTTCCCCGCTGCCTTTAGGCTGCCGCGCATGTCGCCCAAAAAGTGGTGGGTGTAATGGTGGCCGACATTGTTTTCTAGGGCAATCGTGGCAAAAGATGGATTGCTAGAATCGGCGCTCTCCCCAAAAGCAAAAGAGCGTAACTCAATGCGAGTTCCTGTGGGTGGAATTTGAAGCTGATGAAGATCAAAAATAGCAATGGGCAAGAAGGGTGTTTTGCTATCGCGCAGCCCGCTGATCGATTCCTTGAGCTCAAGGCCCTTAAAGCAATTCGTGAGTTTTTCTAATAAGGTATTTAAGAGGGCAGGGTATCTCATGGTCTTGTGGGCATCCTTATGTAGTAATGAACCTAGCAAGGCACTGAAAATTCAAGGTTAAGAGTAGGGTGAGATTCTAGGGTTTGTAATACACTTGCTCTGCCAGCAGTCAAATGCTAACAAACTATTAGGTTTTTCATTTTATGGCTGATCAAATGAGTGTTCAGTATCCCTATTCGGCGAATTTGCGTTCTGAAGTTTCCTTCTTTTTGCCAAATGACTACGGGCGCGTTTTAGAGATCGGGTGCAGTTACGGCACGTTCCGAAAAAACCTGTCTTCCGCCCATGAATATTGGGGGGTAGAGCCAAATGCAACCGTGGCAGAAGTCGCTAGGCAAAATTTAGATACGGTGCTAACCGGTTTTTATGATGGCATCGCCAATCAGTTACCAGATCATTACTTTGACCTGGTCATTTGCAATGATGTCATTGAGCATTTGGCAGACCCCGACCAGTTTTTAGAGGCCATTAAAAGCAAGATGAGCCCAGGCGCTTATCTTGTCGGATCCATTCCCAATGTGCGCCATATCTCTAATTTAAAGAGCTTATTGATTGATAAAGACTGGCAGTATGAAGATGCCGGCATTTTGGATCGAACCCATCTCAAATTTTTTACTGAGAAAAGTTTACGAAAGTTGTTTTCCGAACATCAATTTGAAGTAGAGGCGCTTTCGGGCATTAATGATGTTTCCTCTCGAGGTTTTTTCCCTAGGATATTCTCAAAAGTACTGTATTTGATTTTGGGTAATGATGTTCGCTACATCCAGCTGGGGTTTAGGGTCCGGCTCAAGCCATCTACCCCTTCGCCTTTAGGTGATTGCCTGTGACTGCAGTTAGCACAAGGGCTCCGGTAAGGATGGTAGATGTAAGGCCGCAGACCCCCAAGGAGGTACTCGGTTTGCAGGCTTTTTTCTTTGCCGTGCTTTATGCTATTTGGGCTCTGCCTGAAACCATTCTGATCCGCCATGTTTGTCTAATTGCCGGTGCCTTACTCAGTCTGTGGACCATTTATCAATATCGACACAGCTTTTTTCAAAAGCGCGCTATTCCAGCTTGGCTGATAGCGGCACTTTTTGCTTGGGCTACTTTCCACCTCTTTTTCCTATCGAACGATTTTGCTGCGCAGTATGAGGAATACACCAGCATTTGGAAACGCACGGCTTTGGGCGCTGTTTTTGCGCTTGGTTTTGGATTAGCGCTAGCCAATACCGACCTAAATATCAAGGCTCAAAAGGCGCTTTGGGCCCTCATTTATCTGGGATTGCTGGCGCCCACCCTCATTTACATTGCGAAGTATGTTTTCACTTTCTATGGGGTACAAAAGGGCTGGGCAGTTCCTGACTACTGGAAGCTGTATTACGGCTCACTCCCGTTTTATATCCCCAAGACCGCATATGTCTGTTTTTGTCTGCCCACTCTGGGTATTGCTCTTGGCCAATTAGCCCGCAATATTCATCAACATCAGCCATTTAAATGGGCTAATTTGGTATACCTGGCCACCATTCCTGCAGTCTTGTTTGTGTTCTACGGTGAGAACATTAAAAACGGGGTGGTCTATAGCGCTGCGCTTCTCCTGCTCTTTTTGGGGGTGCTGGTGTTTCGCAACTTTCGCCACTATTGGGCCATTAAATTGCTGGTGTTGGGGGTGGTTTTAGCCATCGGCGTCCTCTTTGTGGCCAATAGCCTTCAAACCAATGATTCTTGGAGAACCTTTAGTGCTGACGCTAAGATCGCCAGAGACACCCAAACCTACCAGCAGTGGAAATACAACGGCGAAAAGGGTTACCCCAATAATGAGCTGGGGACCATGGTCTCAGTCACCAACTACGAACGCATAGCCTGGGCAAAAGAGGGCATCAAGTTAGCCATGCAAAATCCCCTGGGCTACGGGTTGATTGAGCGCTCCTTTGGGCGTCTAACCAAAATCAACTGGCCCGACTCCAAATTGCACCAAAGTCACAGCGGTTGGATCGACTTGGTCTTGGGTCTAGGTATTCCAGGGTTTTTGCTGATTTCTACCGTACTTTTAACTCTCCTCTATCAATTGGCTAAGCTGGCCAACGGCGCAGGCATTGTGGCAAACCCTTATTCCACTATGGTCTGGTGGGCGCTCTTTAGTGCACTCATCATGTGGTGCACCACCGAGATTAGTCAAAAGGTCTTTTTTGACGCCCTCATTTTGTGGCTGACCTTAGGTGCGGGCCTAAGTTTGGGGTTTCAAAATAAGATAGCGGGTAATCCCCATGGTTGAGCAAATAGCTCAAGGCCAGCTTGGCCAATAGATAGCTGTAGTATTTATAATGAGATAATCAAAAAGCAAGTATTCGATGGCGCGATTCTGCCAAACGATGTGAGCATTACTTTTTAGAAAAACCAGTTGATGACCGAGCCAAATCACTCCTCCAGAACCCCATCTTCAACAGATGAAAGCGACTCTAATGGCGGCGCTGAAATCTCCCTACTTGATATCGTCAATTTTCTGACTGGTGCCTGGAAAAAACTCGCCATTGCCGCGGTAGTCGGTGCAGTGCTTGGGTTCGGTAACTGGTACTTCCTGGGTAGCTACCAGGCAGAGTATGTTTTACTGAATAATAATAATAATAATAATAATAATAATAATAGCTACGCCCTTGACCTCGTCTCCTGGAAGATGCTGCAAAAGAGCCTGCCAAACTTGGCTGCGCAAGTCGTCGAAGAAAATAAAGCCCCGCAGGACCAGGCCTCTCTGTATAGGGCCATGAGCAACGAGCAGTGGTGGCAAAAAAATGTACTGCCCAGTTATGCGCTCTCCAAAGCGGACACCAAAGACCTGGCCGGAATTAGCAAGGACTTGGACGCGGCTTCGACCACCATCCTCAATCTCACCTTGACCGCCAGCGGCTCTTCTAAAGAGCAATCGATTGTTAATGTACGCGCGGCCAGTAAATTTTTACGCTCAGGCAGTGCCTACCTGCAGATACGTTCTATGCTCAATGGCTACGAGAGCCAAACGGTTAGTACCGCAGCGGAGCTGCAGCAAAAAATCACCAGCACCCAAATCGAGATGGGCTACCAGCAAGAGCGCGCCAAGTCTTTAGAGGAGCTGCACAAGCGTTTCCCCGGCGGCGCCAATGTCAGCGGCCAAGTGGTTGACCCCAAGGACTCGGGAGCCAAGTACCTCCCGCTAGCAACCCAAATTGTGGCGGTCAACAACGACATCAATAGCTCAAAAGAAACTTTGGCCAGACTACAAAAACGTGTAGAGCAAATTGGCCTCATTAAAGCCTTTATCGAACAGGCTATTCCGCTACAAGACCAGACCTTTGATGGTTTAGCACTCGATGATCAGCTGCTCGCAATCGAAGGCTCTTTGCGCAGCAAATTAGCCAAGGGTGATGCCAACGGCCAAGAATTACTTGATCAATTGCACAGCCAATTGCTCGCCATTCAGGTGCGCTTTACCAAGGGTTTAGAGGCCAACACTGCCCCAACCGCGAGCAAAAAAGGCATGATCAAGTCGACCGCCGGCGGATTGGCAGCAGCGTTCTTCTTGATGCTTTTGGCGCTCTTAGGGCAACGCGTTTGGGTCAGCATTAAAAGTGGTATTGCCAAGTGAAGTCTAGAGAGCAAATGCCAGCACGAGATCGGGCATTAGCGGGCTTGAGTATTTAAATATCTGAAGTGGAAATGAAAAGAGAGTTTCTTTGAATAACAAAATCCTTATCACGGGTGGCGCTGGCTTTTTGGGTTCTCATCTGACTGAGAAGCTTCTCAAAGAAGGTAATGATGTGTTAGTGGTGGATAACTACTTCACCGGCTCTAAAGAGAACCTGGCACATTTATTGCCCAATTCCCGTCTGGAGTTAATGCGTCATGATGTGACCTTTCCTCTTTATGTGGAGACCAACGAAATCTATAACTTGGCTTGCCCAGCATCTCCAGTTCACTATCAATATGATCCAGTACAAACTACTAAGACTAGTGTGCACGGCGCCATTAATATGCTCGGTCTTGCTAAGAGAACGAGAGCCCGTATTTTGCAGGCCTCTACGAGTGAGGTCTATGGTGACCCAGAAGTGCATCCGCAACCAGAGGAGTATTGGGGCAAGGTCAATCCCATTGGAATTCGCTCTTGCTATGACGAAGGCAAACGCTGCGCTGAGACTCTGTTTTTTGACTACCACCGCCAACATAATCTAGACATCAAAGTGGTGCGCATCTTTAATACCTATGGCCCGCGTATGCATCCCAATGACGGCCGAGTAGTCAGCAACTTCATTGTGCAAGCCTTAAAAGGCCAAGACATCACAATCTATGGTGATGGCCAACAAACCAGAAGCTTTTGCTATGTTGATGACCTGATTGATGTCGTGGTGAGAATGATGAAGTCGGAAACTGGCTTTACAGGGCCAGTCAATATTGGCAATCCAGGTGAATTTACGATGTTGCAGTTGGCTGAGACAGTACTAAAGCTCTCCGACAGTAAATCTAAGATCGTCTATCAGCCATTGCCATCAGATGATCCAAAGCAACGTCAGCCCAATATTGAATTGGCTAAAACAAAATTAGGTTGGGAGCCCAAGGTCAATCTAGAGGATGGCCTCAAAGAAACGATCGCTTACTTTAAGAAAGTGGTTTGAATGCTAATTCGCAATTTACTGAGATATAGAGATTTTTTATGAAAGCAGTCATTCTTGCGGGCGGACTAGGGACCCGCATTTCTGAGGAAACCGAAAGCAAACCGAAGCCAATGATCGAGATTGGCGGCATGCCGATTTTATGGCATATTTTAAAGCTCTATTCAGCGCATGGTGTGAATGACTTTGTAATTTGTTGTGGTTACAAGGGCTATGTCATTAAGGAGTATTTTGCCAACTACTTTTTACACATGTCCGATGTAACCTTCGATATGGCTCATAACAAGATGGAAGTTCATCACCGTTATGCTGAGCCTTGGAAGATTACTCTGATTGATACAGGTGCTGACACGATGACAGGCGGACGTCTAAGGCGGGTTACTCAGTATGTTAAAGATGAAGAGGCTTTTTGCTTTACCTATGGTGACGGTGTAAGCGATGTCAATATAACTGAACTGATTGCTTTTCACAAAAGTCATGGCAAAAAAGCGACATTAACTGCTGTTTATCCCCCGGGACGATTTGGGGCAATCGATATCCATTCGGATCATCAAATTACCTCTTTTAAAGAAAAGCCCAAGGGTGATGGTGGCATGATCAACGGCGGTTTTTTTGTTCTTACCCCAGAGGTTATTAATTTAATTAAGGATGATTCCACTGTCTGGGAGCGTGAGCCTTTAGAGAGCTTGGCTCAGCAGTCAGAAATGATGGCATTCCAGCATCACGGATTTTGGCAACCAATGGATACATTGCGTGATAAGAATCACCTTGAAGAGCTTTGGGCAAGTGGTATAGCCCCTTGGAAAACCTGGTAATGAGTCTACATATGGATTCTAACTTTTGGCAAGGTAAGTCAGTATTTATGACTGGCCATACCGGCTTTAAAGGAAGTTGGTTATCGCTATGGTTAAGCTACCTTGGGGCGAAGGTAAGTGGTTATGCATTAGCGCCAGACACTACCCCTAATCTTTTTACAATACTAGATTTAGATTGTGCTTTGGCGCATTCGCACCTTGCTGATATTCGCGAGTTGGATGCCTTGCAAAAAGCAGTGATCAAGGCGCAGCCAGAAATTGTGATTCACATGGCTGCTCAGCCTTTGGTGCGCTACTCGTATGCTCATCCAGTAGAGACCTATGCCACTAATGTAATGGGCACCGTACATTTATTGGATAGCTTGCGCGCTGTCGATTCAGTGCGCGCTACAGTAGTGGTCACGACTGATAAGTGTTATGAAAATACCGAGCGCTTGGCTGGCTACCAAGAGCATGAGCCCATGGGTGGGCATGATCCTTATAGCAACAGTAAGGGCTGCGCTGAGTTGGTGACTGCCGCCTATCGCCAATCTTTTTTCCCGGTTGAAAAATATTCATACCATCGTCATGCCATTGCCTCTGCTCGCGCAGGTAATGTTATCGGTGGTGGTGACTGGTCTATGGATCGTTTGATTCCTGATGCAATTAAGTCATTTCAGGGCGGTGAAGCGCTGAGTATTCGTAACCCTCTAGCTACTCGCCCATGGCAACATGTGCTTGAACCCCTATCAGGCTATTTAGTTTTAGCTCAAGCGCTCTATGAAAAAGGCACTCCATTTGCGCAAGGTTGGAATTTTGGCCCCAGAGAAAGCGATGCAAGATCTGTACAAGCGGTTGTAGATTTATTGATTTCTAAGTGGGGAGCACCAGCATCTTGGGTGCAAGATGCGTCTGAGCATCCTCATGAAGCACATTCCTTAAGGCTAGATATCACTAAAGCTAGTAAGCAACTAGGCTGGGTACCTAAGTGGAATTTGGAGACTGCTATAGAAAAAATTGTCCAGTGGCAAAAAGCTTACCAAGACCAGCAAGACATGAAAGCAATCAGTCTTGCACAAATTCAATCTTATAGTCAGTCCTAACCGATCTCTCATATGAATACACAAACTGTTGATACTAAAAAACTAGAGCAAGAAAAAATTCGCCAACAAATTGCAGTATTGGTGGAAAAATATGCCGCAATTGAATTTACTCCCAAAGTATTTGCTCCGGGTCAAACTGTTGTTCCGCCTTCCGGAAAAGTCATTGGGGTGGAAGAGCTAAAAAATATGGTCGATGCCTCTTTAGATGGTTGGCTTACTACTGGACGCTTTAATGAGCTCTTTGAGAAGAAGCTAGCGCAATTTATTGGCGTGCAATATGCTATTACCGTTAACTCAGGCTCATCAGCCAATTTAGTTGCCTTTTCTGCGCTCACCTCCCCTAAGTTGGGTGAGCGCGCGATCAAGCAGGGCGATGAAGTAATTGGAGTTGCCGCTGGCTTTCCGACAACGGTCAATCCTATTTTGCAGTTTGGGGCCGTACCAGTTTTTGTAGACGTTGATCCACTTACTCACAATATTGACGCCTCCAAAATTGAAGCAGCAATTAGCCCAAAGACCAAGGCGATTATGTTGGCGCACTCTTTGGGCAATCCCTTTAACTTGGATATCGTTATTGCTTTGTGCAAGAAGTACAATTTATGGTTAGTAGAAGACTGTTGTGATGCGCTTGGTACAACCTACAAAGGACAGATGGTTGGTACCTTTGGCGATATTGCTACTTTGAGTTTTTATCCAGCTCATCACATCACCATGGGTGAGGGCGGTGCTGTATTTACTAACAACAATGAGCTCAAGCAAATTGCAGAGAGCTTTCGTGATTGGGGTCGTGATTGCTATTGCCCTCCAGGTAAAGACAATACTTGCGGTAAACGTTTTTGCTGGAAATTGGGTGATTTACCAGAGGGATATGATCACAAGTACACCTATAGTCACTTGGGTTACAACCTCAAAATTACGGATATGCAGGCAGCATGCGCGCTGGCGCAACTAGAAAAAGCGCCTGTTTTTATCCAGACTCGAAAAGATAACTTTGCTTTTCTAAGAGAGCGTTTACAAACCTGTGCAGAGTTTTTGCAATTGCCCGAGGCAACTCCAGGATCTGACCCTTCTTGGTTTGGTTTTCCGATTACCGTTAAAGAAAATTCACCCGTTTCACGTTTGGACTTAACAACTTATTTAGATCAAAATAAGATTGGTACGCGATTGCTTTTTGCGGGTAATTTGACGCGTCAGCCTTATATGGTTGGTGCAAAGTACCGTGTCAGTGGTGATCTTGTCAATACCGATAATGTGATGAACAATACTTTTTGGATTGGTGTCCAGCCTGCACTTACTCGGGAAATGCTTGAGTATGTGGTAGTTCAAATCGAGACCTTTTTGGGTATAAATTTTTAATTAAATACTTATTAGATGAATAAAAAAATTAAAGTTGCTCAATTAATTGCTGAAGGACTCGAGCAAATAGGGATCAAGCATATATTTGGAATGATTGGCGCAGGAAATGTGCATTTGTTCGAAGCAATTGCAAGCCATGGGTTTACCGAAATTGTATGCATTCATCATGAGCAAGCTGCAACCATGGCAATGCAAACGTATTACCGCATGCACAATAGGTTGGCTGCCTGCCTTCTTACAACAGGCGCTGGAGCGACAAACGGAGTTACTGGTGTGTTATCTGCCTGGGCAGATTCAATTCCTGGAATCATCCTTGCGGGAAATGAGAATTCCAAGCACACAAAGCCAGAAAATCCTCTCCGCATGTGGGGGGTGCAAGGGTACGATACGGTAGACATGGTTCGTAGAATTACGAAGTATGCTCATCGTGTGACCGATCCAACTCAAGCGGTATATGAAATTGAAAAAGCCGCATATATTGCTAAAGAGGGGCGCCCTGGTCCATGTTGGATTGAAATCCCAATGGATATTCAATCTAACTTAATTGAGCGGTCAGCTTTAGCTAGTTTTGCACCCCCTCAAAAAGAAGACTTTATTTCTGATTTAGCTGCAAAGCAGCTCAAAGAAGTGGTTCGATCTATGCAGATGGCTAAGCGCCCGGTTTTGTGGCTGGGTAATGGTGTGCGCTTGGCGCAGGCGGAAATTAAACTGCCCCATCTTCTAGAGGCGCTGGGTATTCCTACCTTGGTATCTTGGGCGGGAATCGATATGTTAGATTCATCCCATCCTTTAGTGTTTGGACGCGCTGGCGTGTATGGGCAGCGAAGCGCTAATTTTGTTTTGCAAAATAGTGATTATGTTTTGGCAATTGGGACCCGTTTAGCTATTCCACAGATTGGCTATGACCTGACTGAGCTCGCTCGGGATGCAAAAATTGATGTGGTAGATATTGATCCAAGCGAGGCATTAAAAAATCAATCTCGGACACGCGAGTCAATCATTTGCGATGCTAGGGTATTTATTGATGCCTTAATGTGCTCGTTAGAAAAAAATACTGTTTCGGCAAAAACCGACTGGATTGTACAGTGCAATCATTACCGCGCAGAATTTCCTTGGGTAGCCCAGGAGCACGATGATAGAGATGGATATATGAATTCATATCGCTTTATGCATCGTTTAAACCAGTTCCTTAAGTCGGATCAAGTGGTTGTAACGGATATGGGTACCGCCTTGCTTTGTGCTCATCAGGTTTTGAGTTTGCATTCCGGTCAGCGCCTCATGACCTCAACCGGTTTGGGGGAGATGGGGTTTGGATTGCCAGCGGCTATTGGCGCATCTTTTGCATCTAATCGTAGAGAGGTGATGTGTCTTAATTGCGATGGGGGAATGATGCTTAACTTACAAGAGCTGCAGACGATTGTCCATCATCAGTTACCAATAAAAATATTTGTATTTAATAACGATGGCTACCTAATGATTAAACATACCCAAAAAGCTTTATTTAAAGCGGGTTATATTGGTACTGATAAAGCCTCCGGAGTATCTTGCCCTGATTTTGGAAAGGTAGGTAAAGCATTTGAATTGCCTACCTATAAAATCAATAACTGGGATGAGTGTGATGCTGTTTTAAGTCAAGTTCAGGCTGCTAGAGGACCTTTGATTTGCGAGGTATTTATGCACCCTCAGCAGCCATTTACTCCAAAACTATCGCTTGTAGTTAAGGAGGATGGCTCTCTTGTTTCACCTCCGTTGGAAGATTTGTCGCCATTATTGCCGAGAGAGGTTGTTGAGCAGGCAATGTTGGTAGGAATGCATGAGAAATCAAAGGCGCTTTGATGATTCTTAATGCCTATAAATAATGATTGGTGCGTATTTATGAGTGCTTTTAATAAGTTAAAAATCGCCATTATTGGCTCAGGGAATATTGGAACTGACTTGCTAATGAAATCCATGAGGTCAGATTTTATTTCTTGTAGTTTATTTGCGGGGCGTAACTTCAACTCTGCAGGTATGAAAAAGGCAAATTCATTAGGGGTACTAATATCTGATCGCAGTATTGAAGCAATCGTAAGGGATCCTAGCATTTGTGATTTGGTATTTGACTGCACCTCAGCCCAAGCCCATAGCGAGCATTGGCCTGTTTTAGAAAAATTAGGTAAGACGGTGATAGATATGACGCCAGCTAAATTAGGGGCTCTATGTGTGCCGGCAATTAATGCAACCGATTGTATTAATGAAGGGGCGCGCAATATCAATATGATTACCTGTGGTGGCCAGGTATCCATACCAATTGCTTACGCAATATCGCAGGTGCATAAAGATATTGAATATATTGAAGTTGCTTCTAGCATTGCCTCGCGTAGCGCTGGCCCGGCGACACGCTATAACTTGGATGAGTACGTAGAAACAACTCAGGACGCATTAAGAAAATTTTCTGGGGTTAAGCGTGCCAAGGCTATCTTGATTCTTAATCCCGCAGTTCCGCCAATAGATATGCAAACAACCATCTACGCCAAAATTACTGACCCCAATATCTTAGCTATTCAAGATTCAGTCAAAAAAATGGTGGAAAAAATTAATCAATATGTACCTGGGTATCAAATTTTAGTTGCTCCAACGATTGAAGGTAATAGGGTAGTAACCACAATAAAAGTACTTGGAGCTGGAGATTATTTGCCTCAGTACGCTGGAAATTTGGATATTATTAATTGTGCTGCTATATCTATGGCTGAATTAATTGCGCAGTCAAATAGGTTTTAAGGACATCTCTTATGATTAAAAAAATTCTGATATCTGACCCAACGCTGCGAGATGGAAATCATGCAGTAAGACACCAATTAAGTCGCGACAGTTTTATCGGGTATTGCAAAGCGGCTGAGACCGCTGGAGTTCCTATTCTGGAGGTAGGTCATGGAAATGGGTTGGGGGCCTCCTCAATGTTAGTGGGGGAGTGCAGTTTATCTGACGAAGAAATTTTGACAATATCGCGTCAAAATCTATATAAATCAAAGTTAGCTATTCATGTAATCCCTGGCTTTTGCACCATCAAATCAGATCTTGCAAGAGCAGTCGACCTGGGGGTTGATGTATTTCGTGTTGGCGCCCACTGCACCGAGGCTGATATTACAGATAGACATATTGCATTCGCGCGAAATGCCGGAAAAGAGGCTTATGGTGTATTGATGATGAGTCACATGGCAAGTCCAGCAGTACTTCTTGAAGAAGCTAAAAAAATGGAGTCCTACGGCGCTGAAGCTGTAGTGATTATGGATTCGGCAGGTGCTTACTTCCCCGATGATGTTACTCAACGCATCTCTACTTTAGTTAACGGACTGTCGATTCCAGTTGGTTTTCATGGCCATAATAATCTTGGCATGGCAGTTAGTAACTCGGTAGCAGCTGTCAATGCTGGCGCATCAATTATTGACGGTAGTATTCGAGGATTTGGCGCTGGCGCTGGCAATACACAGTTGGAAACCCTTGTAGCAGTTTTTGAAAGACTCGGTTTTGAAACAGGGATTGATTTGTATAAAATTTTAGATGCGGCAGATTTTGCCGAAAAAGAATTCAATCCTATTGCGCCATTTAGCTCGCCAGTATCAATAGTAAGCGGATTAGCAGGTGTATTTTCAGGCTTCTCTAAGCAGGTATCGCATACCGCAAAAGAATATAAGGTGGACCCTCGAGATATATTTTTTGAGCTTGGTAGGCGTAAAGCTGTAGCAGGTCAAGAGAGTTTGATAATAGAAGTGGCGCAAGCTTTAGCTATGCAAAAACCTTCCAAGGTGGCTGGCCATGCCAAATAAAGCACCCATTCTGCAAGCCCACTTGCTGGAGATTCGTCAAGATTGCATAATGGCTTACTCTAGTCAATTAGACGCCGCAAATAAGTTAGAGTCCGCAAATATTGCAGTTACAGGAGGCACTGGATTCTTAGGCACCTGGATAGCGGAAATGGTTGCCGCCTTAAATGATGAATTAAATTTAAAAATCAGATTAAGCCTGTATGCCCGAAATACAGCTGAGTGGGCTGACGAATATTCTCATTTATCATCGCGCGATGATATCAAGCTTTACCCCCAGGATGTACGCTCTCCATTTCAATTTCAGAAAAATACTAACTATATTATCCATGCAGCTGGAGTGCCAAATAATCGGGTGCATGCCTCTGACCCATTGCGGGTAATTCAGACTAGTGTTGAAGGTGTTAGTAATACCTTAGATGCAGCGAGACAACTTGACGAATTGGTTCGCCTAATTAATGTAAGTTCGGGCCTAGTAGGCGGTCCATCTGAGAGTCCTGGGGGGGTAGTGGAAAGTGACTGCGCTCCTATACCTACAGGTCAATTACATCTAGTTTATTTAGATGCGAAACGTTCGGCTGAAAGTATCGCAGCTGTATATCGTAGTCAACTACGCTTGCCTATTAGCACGGTACGCCCATTTACATTTGCGGGCCCATATCAAGTTCTGCATCGCCCTTGGGCTATTAATAATTTTCTGAGTGAGGCTTTAACGGGACGTGATATTCGAATTCATGGTGATGGAAGCGCACTCCGTAGTTATTTGTATGGCAGTGATGCAGCTTGGTGGACGTTGGCAGCTTTGATACATGGAGTTGACGGGGCAATCTATAATATTGGAAGTCCTGCAACCATTAGCCATATTGATTTAGCAAAGTTAATTTGCAATAAAGCCAAACCAAAACCAAGCATTGTGCTTAATGCAATGCCAGGTAAGTCACAAAAAAAGGACGAGTTTTATCCTAATTTAGATTTTACAAAGCGCAGCTTACAGGTTACCCAGACTTGCGACTTGGATCAGATTATTGATAAAACCTGGCGCTGGTTTTCAGCGCTATAAGGCAGATATAAGAGTGAGTAATACCCCAAGGAAAATTGCCATATTGGGTGCTACTAGCCAAATTGCCAAAGATCTCATTCGATCTTTCGATTTACATGCAGACCACCAGCTCACTTTATTTGGTCGTAATACTGATACTATTAAACAATGGCAAGAAAATCAGCTTTTTGCCCACCCACAATTTGTAATGCCTTACGATCAATTCAATCAAAATCAAAATTTTGATGCCATCATCAATTTTGTTGGCATTGGGGATCCTGCTAAAGCCAAGGTGATGGGGGATAGCATTCTGACTTTAACTAAGTACTACGATGACTTGGCAATCAAGTATCTTAAGTATTATCCCAGTTGCCAATATATATTTCTGAGTAGTGGCGCAGTATTTGGCTCAAATTACGATAAGCCAGTAGATCAAAATACAGTTCCAGTAGAGCCTAATGAACGATTAAATTCTGAGGACTGGTACGGACTTGCTAAACTGCAAGCTGAAAATAGGCATCGCGCTTTAAATTATTACAATATTGTCGATATTAGAGTATTTAATTACTTTAGTCGCACCCAATATATGTCAGAACGGTTTTTAATAACTGATATTGTGAGGGCTATTCGGGAGCGGGCAGTTCTCAGTACGAATGCCTATAATTTAGTACGTGATTTTTTGCACCCTGATGATTTCTATCAAATGGTAATTAAGGTATTGGATAACAAAAATATCAATACTGTATTCGATTGTTATACCCAGGCGCCAATTGATAAATTTAGCTTACTAAATGCGATGTCTGAGAAATTTAATTTGCGCTATGAAATGGCTCAAATAGATGCTGGAGTGCTCGCAACAGGCCTTAAAAATAATTACTACTCTAAAAATCACGTAGCTAAAAAAATAGGATATGAACCTCAATACAGCTCTTTAAATGGAGTTACCACTGAGGTGGCTGCTTACCTTAAAGCTCTAAGCCTTCAGGCTTAGCATGGGAAAAGTCGCCCTAAAATATTACTTTTTCTCTTTTGCGTTCTTGCGATTTATCTTTACTGGTATTTTAAACACCATAGTTGGATATGGTGTTTATGCGGGGTTAATGTATTTAGGTCTGTACTTCGGGTCGGCTTTATTGCTCTCTACAATCTTGGGGATTTTTTTTAATTATTTTAGTTTTGCGAAGCTTGCATTTTCATCAAGGATAGATTGGCTTAGTTTTTCAAAATTTATTTTTGCTTATACATTAGTATATCTAGATAATTTTTTTTTATTATCGATGTTAATAGAATTTACTGAGCTTAATTCTTATATCGGCCAGTTTATTTGCTTACCAATCAATGTAATAATCTCATACCTATTGATGAATAAATGGGTTTATAAGGACTTAAAGAATGCAGATTACTAAATTAATTAGCATTGTGACTCCTTGCTACAACGAAGAAGACAACGTACTTGAGCTATCAGAGCGCATTGCTAAAACGATGTCTTTGCTCCCCTATGAATATGAGCATATTTTTATTGATAATGACTCCACAGATTTAACTGTTAAAAAAATTAAAGAGCTTGCTTGCATGGATCAACATATAAAACTTATTGTTAATGCTCGCAATTTTGGACACATTCGCTCGCCTTACTATGGAATTTTGCAGTCGAGAGGGGACGCTACTATTTTGATTGCGTCGGATCTCCAAGATCCTCCAGAAATGATCCCTCAATTTATTGGAAAGTGGGAGGAGGGCTTTAAAACAGTTTTAGCCGTCAAGCCTCAGAGCGATGAGGCAATGCTAATGTTTTTATTGCGCAAATCATATTACCGGTTTATCAGCAAAATTTCAGAGTTACCCTTAGTGCAAAATGCAACTGGTGCCGGGTTGTTTGATCGAGAGGTTATTGAAATTTTGAGAAAAATTAATGATTCTTATCCTTACTTTAGAGGTCTTTTATGTGAGATCGGATTTCCAATTGCCACTGTACCTTTCAAGCAGCCTCGGCGTGCCCGGGGCATAACAAAAAATAATTTCTATACGTTGTATGACATTGCGATGCTAGGGATTACGAATCACTCTAAGGTTCCTTTAAGGCTTATGGCTCTCGGTGGATTCGTTCTATCTCTTTTTAGCTTACTGACGGCTTTTGGTTTTTTTATAGCAAAATTAATGTATTGGAATTCTTTTCAGATGGGTACCGCCCCCATATTAATAGGAATATTTTTCTTTGGAGCTATTCAGACATTTTTTATTGGAGTGCTTGGAGAGTATATAAGCTCAATACATACTAAGGTTAGGGGTATGCCGCTCGTAATTGAGGCGGAGAGGGTAAATTTTGAATAACAATAGAGGAATAAATTTATTCACATCAAGTTTGGTAAATTTTGCTGTACTCACATTTTTTTTAGCATTTATAACTGGTATTTTTTACTATATTTATACACAGATTTTTTATAATCCATTGCACCCAGTTTATGGAGGGGGGGAAGTTTTTTTATTACCCAGATATTTTTTAAAACAAAATGATTTATCTGTACAAATTTTTAGTCAATGGTCATTGCTATTTTTGGCAATATTAATACTTGGATTTATTTTTTTAGAAATATACAAATTATCTAAAAATAAAAAAATTTCATTTGCAGTGTATCTAATCGCGATATATGTAGCATGCCTAGTGGTTGAATTTATATTTAATTGTTTAGCTTCAGAAAATGCAGCGGAAAGGATAGGCCAACAGGCTCTTTCAATAAATAATGGCATGTATTATGCAATTCAATGGTTGAGATCTACATTGGAGGGGAGTGGAATAGTTAGCCTCTACAATTTTGATTGGCTAAAGTTCCTATATAGAGATTTATACGCGAAAATTAACCCTGGTGAATATCCATTTGTTGGGTCAACACATCCACCGGGTATATTCATTCTAATGATGCCAATGGGTTTTCTTACACCTGCTGGATGGGGAGTTTTAGTTGGATTAATAAATACGTTTGGTGTGATTGTATTTGGGTTAATAGTAAAGCGTGCATTTGGGGTTGGAATTGCTAAGCTGAGTTGCATATATTTAATTGCACTACCTTCTATATGCATGCATTTATTAGCTATGCTTGATGGTCTCCCCTCTGTTCTCATTGGAGTTAGCACGTTATTTTTAATAGAAGAAATGAAAATTTGCAATAAAAAATTATCTTATAAACATGCTGTAAATGGTTTTATTGTTGGGTTATTTTTTACAATGGCAGCTCAATTTACTTTTGGACATGCAATACCAATAATTTCTTTGATTTTGACGTTTTTAATTGTGGTGAGAAGAATTAACTATAAGGCTGAATCAATAGTTCTTTTTATACTATCTTTGATGATAGTGCCAATACTGTATTTTATTTTTGAATTCATTATTAGTGATGGTAAATTATTTTATATAATATTGGCATTAGAAAGGGCGAGTACAGTTGGAGAGGGGCTGGCTTCAAGACAGTATCCAATTAGTCAATTAGCAAATTGGATTGTAATGTCAGTTATGGGGGGGTTTATATTTTTGCCGGCTACAATTATTTCAATGATATATTCGCCAAAATATTTTCAAAGATATTTATCAGATGGAAGAATAAGGCAAAGCTGTAAGAGAGAAGACGTTAGAAATTTTTTGATAATATCATTATTTATAATGACAACATTTCTAATTTTTCAAAAAACAGTTAGATTGGAAGTGGAAAGAACTTGGCACTGGTTTTTTATGCCGTGCTGGTATCTAATTCCATACTTAATTCTTGCTTTAGCCCAATGCATTAGAAGACTAAAAATTTCAAGTGGAAATGCACAAAAAAAATCAATAATATTTTTAGTTATATTACAACTGACCATAACAATAACGCTTGCAATATCAATACAGGACTACTATTGACTAAATTTTTTGATTAATATTTAGATGAAATTTATAGGGATCTAAAAAATAATCAATAATTAATCTTAAATATAGAAACTATGAGTACACATAAATCTAGGGCGATAGGGGGAGCGTTAACGAGCATTTTACAATATATATTATTTATAACTCTGCAAGTAATATTAACCCCGATGATTATAAGAATTGCCGGAAAAGAAGTACTAGGTGCATATTCCATAATTATGCAGATAATGGGTTATGGAATTTTGCTTGATCTTGGATTTAGTGCGGCTGTAATTAGATTTTTGTCTCAAAACTATTCTAATGATAGCGTTAATTATAAATTTAAGGAAATATTTAATATTGGAAGATCCATTATTTTTATTTCCAATGGATTATTTTCTATAATCTTAATATATATAGGTTATAATATTAAAGAAATAGTAAAAATTGATAACAACATATATTCTCAAGTGCAAATTAGTATTTATTTAATTGCATTTTGGATTTTCATTAAAACACCAATATCGTTATATAATTCGGGACTAATTGCAACACATAATATGGTGGCTTCAAACTATATATCCATTTTATCTAACTTATTGCGTATGCTAATTTCTATATTGCTTGTTTACCAAGGGCTTAGCATTATTGGTTTGGTCATATCTGGAATAATCTCAGAGCTTGTGGCATTTCTACTTCAGCGTTATATATTCATTTCAAAATTTAATAAGATAAAATTTAGTATAAATAAGGCCAACTTTTTATTTCTTAAGAGTTTAAGTAAATTTGGATTAAATTATTGGGGGGTAAATCTAGCGGGTGCATTATTCCTAGGAAGCGACAGTATTATTATTGGAAATATTTTCGGAGCCGATATTGCTTCGGTATTCTATACGACAAAAATACCAACTTTTCTATTAATACAATTTATTTATAAAATTTCTGATAATTCATCTCCTGCAATTAATCAATTATTTTCAGAGGGAGGGTATCCTTTAATAATCGATTCCTATTATAAAATATTGAGATATTCACTATTGCTTGCATTTCCACTAGCAATAGGTTTAGTTGGATTCAATTACAACGTAATTACTTTATGGGTTGGACCAAATCAGTATGCCGGAAATTTAATGACTTATGCCCTTTCATTTTTTGTCATAACTCAAGTCATTAATCATTTAAATTCAATATATATTCTGGCAATTGGACAAATGAAATATTGGTCAGTATTTTCAATTGTTAATAGTATAGCCTATCTATCTGCTTCATACTTCCTTGCCTATAATTTTGGGATGCAATGGGTAATGATAGCCATGGCTTTAATGGATTTTCCTAATATGATTTTTATTTTTAAGCGAATTATTGAGGGTTTAAAATTAAAAATTAAAGATATATTAAATCTATCTGTTATTCCAGCGCTAAAGTCATCCATCGTGCTAGTAATTTACGTATGCTTTATTAAATTAGAATTAGGTAATTCAAATGTGATGGATCTTTTTATCAATATTTTTATTTTTGTTTTTTTATGGTTATTTTATTTATTTAAATATGGGTTAAGTCAAAAAGAAAAATTAGATATTTTAAATTATTTAAAAAATATAAATATTTTAAAATTATGCTAATAATAATTCCAAGTTATAAACGTATTGAGATTCTTAAATTAGTTATAAATAGTGTTATACAATCTCACAGTTCACGTATAGGTGAGAAAATAAGAATTGTTGTAGTGAATAATTATTACAATAATAAGCATGCTATTGATCAAATTATTGAGGAAATTGATTTAAGCCAACAATACAATATATACACTTTGCATCGAGAAATAACATTACCTGGAATTGATAGTTGGTATAGCGCAATAAAAAAATATGCGTATCAAGATGAAGTAATCATGCTGCTTGGGGATGATGACTTAATTTTACCTTGGGGATTGTATTATAGGTATAGTGAAGTAAAGAGAGCGGAAGCAGATATGCTTTTGTCTGATCATGTAGAGCGTATATATTTTTTTGATGAAGGTCGAAAATATTATTTAACTAGCCAAATTCCAAACGAAAGTCTTCAAGCAAAAAAAGCAAAAGAGTGGCAATTTTATCCTTTAGATTCTGCAGAGCCATCTTTTATGAGTAATCATTGTTATAGGTATACAGAAAATTTCTTGCTTGGACTGGAGTTGGCGTACAAATGGTGTGAGGCACAATCATGGCTTAGCAGGGAGGTTAATACGGCAATGCTTCCTTTTTACATGCCATATGCTATTTCTCTCGTGGGCGGCAAGGTCGTATCTTTAAAATCTAAATCCGTTTTGCGAGGCGCTCTAGCAGAGGAGGCAATGCATACAAGTTTCGCAGATGGAGGTAATATAGCATTTTATAACTTATGTGCCTTCGATACTTTTAATAATAAAGATTTAAAGTGCTGGGATACTAGAATGCTCAATGTAGGACCACGGTTCTATCAAGATATAATTTCAAGTTATATAACGATATTTTTTGATAGAAAAATATCGTTATATGATGCTCTATTTACTATAAGACATAGCGGAATTAAAAATTTAGAATTGTTAAAAATTGCTGCTCTAAATGGATTAATAAAGACTTTATATAAAGCATTAGGGTTTGGTGGGATGAGATTAAAGTTATTAAAAAAATCTAATAAACTATTACCGATTGAAAATCTATTTAGATAAATAAAATGAAATTAAGTGTAATAAAAATAATTAAATATATACAATATATTATTCAAACATTAAATTTAAATATATTATTAAAAAGTAAAGTAAAATATAGTTATCCTTTTTTCCCATTAATTTCTAAAAGTCGTTTTAGGCTGTATAAAGAGAGAGGTATTAATATAGAATGTAAGCCCAATGCTTACATACTGCTTGGATATGGTAGTGGCGGGATTGGAAGCTTTGCATATTCTGGAATAAACCTAGAGCTATATATGAATTCAACACTCCGAATCCAGGGGGCATCTCTAGTTGGTTTCGGATCTTCGATTTGTATCTATGATAATGCAACTATTGAGATTGGAGATGGTGTCTATATGGCAAGTAATACGGTCTTAAAGTCCACAAAACTAATATCAATTGGTGATAATTGTGCGATTTCTTGGAACGTAACTATTATGGACTCGGATTTTCATAACTGGTCTGAAAATGAAAATCCTACTGAAATATCCTCACCTGTAATTATAAAGTCCAATGTTTGGATAGGTAATAATGTAATAATACTTAAGGGGGTTGAGATTGGTGAGGGTTCTATTATTGGGGCTGGAAGTGTAGTAACAAGATCAGTTCCATCTAGGTCAATGGTAGCAGGTAACCCTGCGAGAGTAATAAAGACTAATATTAAATGGAGAAAATAATATATTTTTTAGCATGAATTTATTAGATATTCCTATTGTTGTATTATCTTTATTTTTACCTTTATTTGCTATATTTAGATATTGGAAAAAATGTCAATTTAAACTTACAATATATATATATCAATTAATATTATTTTATATATTTTATCCAGCCGTATGGATTGTAGGCTATATATTTAGCCCAGAGGAATATGGCAAAAAAATATTTATTTATTCTTTGGCCTCATATACCCTTTTTACTATTTCATTCATAGCCGTCTATAAAGCGGCATCAATGTTTACAAATAAAAATATAGATTCTTTTTTTAAAAATAGAGTTTATAAGCTTGACTATAAAAAGATGTACATTATATTTTTTAGTCTATTAATATTAGGATTATTAATAAGATGGTATAACGGTATATTATTTCATATTGCAATTAATCCAGATTATAATTTTGAATCTGGCTCCGTTGAGAATTTGGTAAAAATTATTAATTCTGCATGCATAATTCCTGCAATTTTATTAATGGTATATAATGTTAAAAAAGGATTAAATATAAAATCATTTATTTTATTAATGATATTTATTTTAATATATATTCCAACAGGCTTAAGAAGCGCAACACTAATTCCTGTTGTCATTTATATTATTGTAGGTTTGTCATATCAAAAAATTAATGTTAAGTTACTCATTATTTTTGTTGTAATATTATTTGCAACCATTGTTGTGCAGGGTAATATTAGGGTGGAGGAAAAAGATCGATCATCCGAACTAAAGGATAATGTAGAATTGTTTTTATTCAGAATGTCTGACCTCCGAAATACTGGGCTTATGGTAGATCTTCATAAAAAAATATATAACACACGGTATCTTGAAAATCTTGACAATTATTTTTATTGTTATTCACCAAATATCATTAGATCATTTTTTGATATTTCATGTAATACTAATGAATCTACAGAATTCACACGAGAAATTGGCGTTGCGCCAGCATGGTCTTCAGAACCTATAACAATAATAGGTGATTCATATTCTAGGTTCATGATTCCTGGTATAATTCTAATTGGATTAATTTTTGGTGTGCTAGTTGGATTAATTGATGCACTAATTTTAAGAATGAGGGAGCCTTTTAATTTAGTATATTTTATATTAATAGCCCAATTATCATTCTCGGTGTACAGTGCCTCAATATTAAATATGCTTCTAGTAATGACTAGGGACTCATTTTTAATATTGATTTTTTTATTAATTGCTAGTAGCGTAGGAACTTTTAATATTAAAAATGAAAGTCATAGTTAGACTTAAAGGCGGAATAGGAAATCAACTTTTCTCCTATTCAGCGGCTCGTCGTTTAGCGCTCACTAATAATTGTGAGCTCGTAATAGATTCTATTTCTGGTTTTTTATGGGATCATCAATTTAAGCGTAAATACGAGTTAGATAATTTTAATATCTCTTCTAGAATGGCGACTCCAGAGGAGCGCTTTGAACCTTTTTCTCGTGTTAGAAGGCACTTATTCAAATTTTTTTCTTCAATGGTTGATTATGAGAATAGAAAATATATAGAGCAAAATGAATCCTACTTTGATTACAATCTTCTCAATTTAAAGCTTAAGCATGTTGTATATCTAGATGGACTTTGGCAAAGTCATAAGTATTTTAGTGATGTAGAAAATATTATTCGTAGTGATCTGAAAATCATACCTCCCACCGATCACTTAAATGTAAAATTTTCTGAGATTATTAATAGTTGTAATGCAATAGCAATACATATTAGATGGTTTGATAGCCCGGGAATGATTTCTAAAAATAATATATCACTAAGCTATTATCGAAATGCGATAAATTTCATTACTGAAAAGATCGAAGCCCCACATTTTTTCTTGTTTTCCGATGATCCTCCCGCAGCATTGTTGGGTCTTGGTTTAACTGAGAAGCATGTAACACTTGTTAAACATAATTCACAGGCTGAAAATAATTATGCAGATTTATGGCTCATGACGAAATGTAGAAATTTTATTATTTCTAATAGTACTTTTAGTTGGTGGGGAGCATGGCTTGCGGCGGCAGAAAATAAGATAGTAATATTTCCTAAATTAGACATTAACGATGACGGTAATATACCATGGGCAATGTCGGGAGAGATGCCTAATAAATGGATTGCAATTTAAATATGACATCTACAGTAACTTAGGTGTTAAATGAGAAATTTTGCTATTCTTATCCCAAATTTCAATGGAGAAAGTTTCATTCTAGAGACAATCCAGAGGTTAAATGTTGGATTTCCTGACGTTAAGATTTTGGTGGTTGATGACTGCTCTACAGATAATTCAGTTAAAGTTTTAAAGGATCACTTAATTTGTACGATGGTACGAGCGAGAAATGGTGGGTTTGCTGCTGCTGTTAATGATGGTATTAATGAGTTAAGAGCCAATGGATTTCAATTTGCTTTGGTATGTAATAGCGACATATCTCCAAGTATTCAGCAATGCTCAAGCGTATCAAATGAGTTCAATTCGTTCCAAGGTGATGGTAGCTTGGGTGTGATTGGGTTTTTAGAGGAGCATTCCGCAAAAAATGCTATGCGTTATCAGCCCCCTAATATTTCTGGTTTTTTATTTTGGATCAAGCTTTCCATTATTGAGAAGGTTGGTCTATTTGATGAGCGTTTTTATATGTATGGTGAGGAAACTGACTTTTTTAGAAGGGTCTTACATAGCGGCATTTCCATAAAACAAAGTAATATTTATGTTTCACATTCCTCTGAAAGGTCTGGAAAGTCTAGGGTTATGAATTCCTGGCTTGCAATAAGAAATAGTATTTTTCTTGAAGTTAAACATCGAAATTATTTTGGAGCGTTAAAAAAAATAATACTACTAGAGCTTGTAATTATTGGGGTTAAGGGCGATAGAAAAGATCCATCCGTTCAAAGGGTTCGAAGGCCTGGAATTTTTCTTGGCACAATCATGTTGGCTGGTGCCGTTGCTTGGAACTTTTTTAAATTAATATTTTCTCCTCAATGACCTTGGCTAATTTACATTGGAAATAAGATGAGTGATTACTATTCTAGATCTCGTACTTGGCCAAGTTTATTTGGGCTTAAACAAGGAAGCAATTTTCTTGATATTGGGTGTGGAAAAGGAAGGCTAGGCGAGTATTTAAGAGCTAATTTTCGGGCGAGTGTAACTGGAATTGAATTATTTCCAGAGTACGCAGAAGATGCGGCTAAAGTTTTGAATCATGTTGTATGCGGAAATATTGAACAACTTAACCTTAACTCTCATTTTGAATCTTATGACTACATTATTTTCTCTGATAGCTTAGAGCATCTTATTGATCCAGAGCGTGCGCTATTAAAGGTTAGGTCGCTTTTAAGGCCGGATGGCTCAATTTTGTTGTCCATTCCAAATGTTAGAAATTTTCGAGTAACTATGCCCTTGCTAATATTCGGTCAATTTGAGTATCAAGAAGAGGGTTTGCTTGATAGAACACACCTGAGATTTTTTACTCGCTCTTCCATTATCAATGCATTAAAAAGATGTGGTTTAGAAGTGGATAAAGTGTATCTAGATTTACCTCTAAGAAGCAAGGTAGGCATCATTAATATTATTACCTTGGGTCTACTCAGGAACACACTAACAAGTCATTTTTTTGTGCGTGCATGTCTAAAAAATTTATAATTTATGGAGAGTTTTGGGAGGGTACGCTACCTTATTTGCTCAGCGAAGAGCTTAATCAAAGGGGGTATTCGGTATTTGAGTTCGACTTTTCGGAGATAATGCCCGGAATTAAAAGTCGAAATTTATTTGGCCGCATCAAAAGAAACTTATTTTCTCGTTGGTATGAGTCGAAGATAAATGCAGCATTTGTTAAATCTGCTTTTTCCCTTGGTCCCCGGCATATCATAGTTTGCAAAGGATTAAACCTCTGGCCTCAGACATTAGAAAATCTGAGTAATACTGGATTTTATTTAATCAATTGGAATCCTGATGATTTTTTTAATGCTAAAAATACAAATAAAAATTTAATATCTTCTCTTAAGTATTATGATTTAGTTGTGTCATCAAGGCCTCACTTATTTGACGAATATATTGATTTTGGGATCAAGAGGATAGTTTTTATTGATTGGTATTACGTAGATAATCTTCATTTTCCACAGGGGCTAAATAAAATATACAACATAACATTTGTGGGAAGTTGGAGTAAATTTAGAGAGGATTTTATTTCTAAAATAGAGCAGTCGTTGGAAATTTGGGGAAGTGGCTGGGAAAATTCATCCAGTAGTTTTAAAAAATTACATAAAATTCATATGAAAATTCTTTCCCAGAAACAAATGTGTTTGGTATTTTCAGCGTCTAAATTTAACTTGAATTTAATTACACATGAAAATCGAGATTTATCTAATTTAAGATTTTTCGAAGTATGCGCCTCAAAGGGGCTATTAATTACTGAAAGAAATAGTTCGGCGCTAAGTTATTTGACTGATGGCGTCGAATGTCTTATGTACGACTCCCCAAATGATGTAAATAAGATTATAAAAATTGATCTTGATTTAAGTGATATTTCGAATAGGGGCCACATTAAAATAACAAACTCTGGAAATTCCTTTGCAGATAGAGTTACGGAGTTGATTAATGCAATGGAATAGATTAATCGTTTATGCTCCCAACGTTCATCAGGGTGGTGGGAAGTCTCTACTATTAGGTTTGATAAATGCCTCTCCTCAAGGCACTGTTTTTTTCTTAGATAGCCGCCTTTCTTTGAATAATAAGATAAAGGCTAAATATGAAGTTTATATTATAAACGCGACCCTAATTGATAGAATTAAGGCAGAAGTGAGACTTTTAATATTTTCAAAAAAAAATGATATTGTTCTATGTTTTGGAAATTTGCCGCCACTTTTTCGGCTGCCCTCACTGAGTGTTGTTTATCTGCAAAATAGATATATAGTTGATAATATTTCACTGAAATACTTCTCATTCTTAATACGTCTAAGAATAACTCTAGAAAGATTATGGTTTAAGTATAGATCTACTGTTGTAGATATGTTTGTAGTACAAACCACAACCATGAAGTTGCTTTTGTCTAACATGCAGCCACTTAATGCGCCAATAAAAGTTGCCCCTTTTTTAGATAACTCACAAGGGTATTTAAGAAAATTAAAGAAATTTGAATCCAGAATTGACTGCGATTATGATTTCCTATACATAGCATCAGGTGAACCACATAAAAATCATAAAATCCTTATTCAGGCTTGGGTATTATTAGCAAAGGAAAATTTATATCCATCTCTTTGTCTAACATTAATTGATAGTCAAATTTCTGAGTTATTGAAAAAACATGGGTCTTCAAAAAAATTACAAATAAATAATGTTGGCATCGTACCCCATGGGCAAGTATTTTTTCTTTATAGTAAATCTAAAGCACTTATATACCCTTCTAAATTTGAATCATTTGGTTTGCCACTGGTAGAGGCGAGACAAGCCGGTTTGCCAATTTTGGCGTCTGAGCTTGACTATGTCAGAGACGTACTTGATCCGGAGGAAACTTTTGACCCAGAGTCGCCAGTCTCCATTGCTAGGGCTGTGAAGCGGTTTATGGGGCTAGAGGAAAGTGCGCTCCCATTGCTAAATGCAGCGCAGTTTGCAGCAACCCTATTCCAGGAAGAGGTCAAATGAAGATATTGGTAGTTGGTGCAAGCGGTATGATTGGCAGCGCAGTTATGCGGGTGCTTTCAGAAAATCCGGATTGGCAGGTTTTTGGCAGCATTCGTGAGGATTATTGGAAAAATTTTTTCCCCCCAATGATTCATCACCGGCTTATATCCGGAATTGATTTATTGAACCCTGACTCGCTAGTAAAAATATTTGACCAGGTTCTTCCTGATGTTGTTATTAATTGTGCTGGTGTTACAAAGCATAAGCAAAGCGCTGAAGACCCCATAGTTTCTATTCCCACTAATACATTGATGCCCCATCGTTTGGCAACTTTATGTAGATTGGTTGGCGCTCGTATGATCCATATAAGTACAGATTGCGTCTTCTCTGGCAATAAAGGAAATTATGTAGAAGACGATTTACCTGATGCGCGAGATTTTTATGGAAAATCAAAAGCATTAGGGGAAGTGCTCTATCCAAATTCAATTACGATTCGTACTTCAACGATTGGCCATGAATTTCAAAGTAGATGTGGTTTACTTGAGTGGTTTTTATCTCAGTCTGAGAGTTGTAAGGGCTTCTCAAATGCAATTTTTTCCGGTTTACCTACGATAATATTTGCGAAAGTTATACGTGATGTTGTAATTCCTCATTATGAATTGCAGGGTTTGTACCACGTTTCAGCAATGCCAATCAATAAATTTGAGTTATTGGGCTTGATTGCCAAAACCTATCAAAAAGATATTGAAATTATTCAGGATGATTCATTTAGGATTGACCGCTCTTTAAATTCCGACCGATTTAGGTTGGCAACTGGATATAAACCCCCTGTATGGCCTGAATTAATTCAACTAATGCACGCATATAAATAATTTAGGACTAAGTATGTTTAAGAATAAAGTGCTTTTAATTACTGGTGGTACAGGTTCCTTTGGAAATACTGTACTTAAAAGATTCCTATCTACCGAAGTGCGAGAGATTCGTATTTTTAGTCGCGATGAAAAGAAGCAGGAGGACATGCGCATTGCTTTTAATAACCCAAAGCTTAAGTTTTGTATTGGGGATGTACGTGATTACGGAAGTATTTTTGAGGCCCTTAAAGGGGTTGACTTTGTTTTTCATGCCGCAGCCCTCAAACAGGTTCCATCGTGCGAGTTCTATCCGATGGAGGCTGTTCGCACCAATGTAATCGGCACTGAAAATGTTTTAAATGCTGCAACAGCTAATAAAGTAAAACGCCTAGTGTTATTAAGTACAGACAAGGCTGTATATCCAATTAATTCAATGGGTATTTCAAAGGCAATGGCTGAAAAACTCATGATTGCTAAGGCTCGCTCACAGCATGAAGGCGAAACAATTTTTTGCGCCACTCGTTACGGCAATGTAATGGCCTCCCGCGGTTCGGTTATCCCACTGTTTGTAACGCAGATCAAGGAGGGTAAGGCTGTTACTGTGACTGACCCTAATATGACACGATTTTTAATGTCACTTGAGGATTCTGTTGATTTAGTTTTGTATGCGTTTGAGTATGGTGAGCAGGGTGATATTTTTGTGCAAAAAGCATCAGCCTCTACAGTTGCTGACTTGGCGCAGGCGATTCAAGAGCTTTTTAAAAAGGATGGGGGTATTCGCATCATTGGTACTCGCCATGGAGAAAAACTATATGAATCTTTAATCTCGCGTGAAGAAATGGCAAAGGCTTTTGATATGGGGAGGTATTACCGCATACCTGCAGATAATAGGGACTTAAATTATGCTCAATACTTTACTAAGGGCGAAGAAGAAATTTCTCACCAAGAAGATTACACATCCCATAATACTGAGCGTTTAAATATTGATCAGATAAAAAATACTCTATTAAAGTTGGATTATATTAAGGATGCATTAAATGCTTAAAGTGATGACAATAGTCGGAACTCGGCCTGAGCTTATTAAGATGAGTCGAGCGATCGCTGAGTTTGATTTGCATACCAATCATGTGCTCGTTCACACTGGCCAAAATTATGACTATGAGCTAAATCAGCTTTTCTTTGAGGATTTGGGAATACGTAAACCAGATTATTTCCTAGAGGCGGTTGGAAACAATGCAGCACAAACTATAGCTAGGGTGATTGAAAAGTCGGATGAGGTAATGGAGACCGAGAAGCCTGATGCAGTCCTGCTCTACGGGGATACAAATTCATGCTTAGCCGTAATTTCCGCTAAGCGTAGAAAAATACCTGTATTCCATATGGAGGCTGGAAATCGATGCTTTGATCAGCGGGTTCCAGAGGAGTTAAATCGTAAAGTTTTGGATCATTTAAGCGATATTAATCTAGTCCTAACGGAGCATGCTCGTCGTTATCTAATTGCCGAGGGAATTCCTGCGGAGACGATTATAAAAACTGGTTCTCATATGCAAGAGGTTCTTGATTTTTATATGCCGAAAATCAATAACTCAGATGTCATTAATCGGATGGGTCTTGAGCCAAATAAATTTTTCATTGTTAGTGCTCATCGAGAAGAAAATATAGATAGCCAAGAGAATATGCGGGATATGGTTGAGGCGCTCAATGCTATTGCCGATACTTACAACATGCCGGTTATTGTCTCAACCCACCCGCGAACAAAAAAACGATTGGATACGATGGGGTTAGTTAGATTAAATAAAAATATACAATTTTTAAAGCCATTTGGTTTTTGTGACTACATCAAACTACAAATGGAAGCGCTTTGCGTTGTATCTGATAGCGGAACAATTTCTGAAGAAGGGTCTTTATTGAATCTTCCCGCCATTACCATTCGGAATGCTCATGAGAGGCCAGAGGGTATGGATGAGGGCATATTAATTATGAGTGGCCTAAAAAAAGACAGAGTATTGGATGCGATAAAAGTAATTATTGCTCAGCATGATAAGTCCAAGAGAGTAATGCAGCCGGTTGCTGACTATGAAGGTGGCCCCGTTTCTAAGCAGCTACTTCGTGTGGTGATGAGTTACGTTGATTATGTGAATAGAACAGTTTGGTCAAAGTAGTTTGTATATGAAAAGCATTGCGGTTATTGCTGATTCTTATTTCCCAGCACGAACATCCGCTGCTTCGCAGCTTAAGGATCTGGCTATTGAGTTTAATAAACAAGAAATTTCCCCTTTGGTTATTATCCCCGATTCCGAGTTAGATCAAGCTTGGAAGTTGGAAGTATTGAATGGGGTTCGGGTGCTCAGACTGAAGTCACCAAAAACCAAGGATGTGGGGTACATTAGAAGAACGGTAGCTGAATTTTTTATGCCATATTTGATGTGGATGCGTTATTTGAAGTCGCCACTTGCCAGTGAAAAATTAGATGGTGTAATTTGGTACTCCCCTACAATTTTCTGGGCGCCATTTGTTAAAAGGCTTAAAAGGAACTCATCATGTAGAGGCTATCTCATTCTTCGTGATATTTTTCCGGAGTGGGCGCTTGACCTTGGTCTGATGAGAAGGGGTCTTGCATATAGATTTTTTAAGTGGATTGAGGCTTCCCAATACAAGATTGCTGACACTATTGGTGTTCAGGCTGGTAATAATATTCAGTATCTTAAAAACTGGCCTCCGTTTAAGCTAAAGAACATTGAGGTATTGCAAAACTGGCTATCTGAATCATCTCCAGGAATTTGCAGCATATCAGTTGGAGACACTTTCTTATCTGGCAGGAAAATATTTGTTTATGCGGGGAACATGGGCGTTGCTCAAGGTATGGGGGTTGTGCTCGATTTAGCCGAGTCTCTACTTAAAAGGGTGGATATTGGTTTTCTGATGGTCGGCAGAGGAAGTGAGTATGGGGATTTAAAGCGGCAAGCTTTAAATCGCAGCCTTAATAACATTTTATTTTTTGATGAAATTGATTCTGCAGAGATCCCCGCTCTATACAGACAATGCAGTATTGGAATGGTGATTTTAGATCCGCGTCACAAGACACATAACATTCCTGGAAAGTTTTTATCTTATATGCAGTCAGGGTTGCCGGTACTTGCAAAAATTAATCCGGGAAATGATTTGGTTCATCTGATAAATGAGACCCATGTGGGCTTTGCCTATACCGGATCCTCTGTGGGTGAGTTAAGAGATATTGCAGAAGCCTTAGTTGATAAGTTGATGGCTGGCGATGATATGGATTTGCGTTGTAAAAATTTGGCGAAGGAGCTATTTTCAACTGAAGTTGCGGTTAAGCAAATATTGGCGGCTCTTGAAGTATGAGTATTAAAGAATTCTCTGTGGAATTTTTGGATAATTTATCTTTGTCTGCTTTCCATTCGCCTAGAGGTAGAAAAAATTTTAATTTACACCTTGATTATGCTGATTTCTGCCAAAGATTATTTAATGCCATAGGAATCGAGAGTTACATTCCTCCACATAGGCATTATCAAGATCCTAAAGGGGAAACTTTGATAGCGGTTAAGGGGTTATTTGCGCTGATAATTTTCGATGAGGCTGGTGAAATTAAACGAATCTCCAAATTTGGAACTGAAAAATTTCTTACTCAAGGCGTAGTGAATGTTGGAGTCGAATTACCGCCTGATGTTTGGCATTCCGTATTAGCTCTAGTCGAGGATTCAATACTTTTAGAGGTTAAATCTGGCCCATTTATTGCCAGTGCCGCAAAGGAAATAGCTCCATGGGCTCCAGCTGAAGATTCATCTGATGCAGCGTATTATTTTAATATCTTGAAAAAGTTGGCAACCACCATATGAATTTTATGCTCTAAGTTTTACACCGTACAGCAACTGTGTTCTAGATATCTCATCACCGTATCAGTCTTTGACCATCTTCCGCACTGCATAATGATTGGCATACTTGCTCCCAAATTTAGTAAATCCTGAGCCGCACTAACTCGTATAGTGTCGGTAGGTTCATAAGCTGCAAGCCTTTGTCCCGCGCCTAATTTTTCAGTAATTTTTCCTGCTCGGTTGATGACTATAAAAAGATTTTTTCTTCCTCACCACATCTAATTTTTCCTTAAAGTTCAAATTAATGAAAATAAGCCAGCTATCTGTTGATTTATTCGCTGAAAATTAACCTACCCCCTTATTCTCCCAATGTAGGCATTTCAAATTTTTACCCGTTTCTCATCTCATTCAGTTGACTTGCACTTTATGAGTACACCCGCATTGGCGATAGGGAGTATTGAGATAATTATTCCCGGCCGATAAGTTTAAATGTGTTCTACATACCTCATCACCGTATCGGACTTAGACCATCTTCCTTTCTGCATCATGATTGGCATGCTTGCCCCAGAACTCAGCAAATCTTGAGCTGCGCCCACTCGCATAGAGTGGCCACTAATCCCCTTAATAATTGATTCATCCAATCCAGCCTTTTCGGCTATCCTTTTATAGATGCGATTAACCTGACCCCCTCCCAAATGGAGTGAAATATTGCCTGCCCGGTTGAGGCCGCAATAAATATTTTCCTGGCCCTCGGGAAGTTGCTTTATCCACTCCATTAATGCAGTGCCGGCCCTTTGACTTAAGCGTAGCCATTTGCCCATGGAATCTTGATCTGTTTTACTTTTTCTGAGCAGAATCGACGTGCTCTCAATACCGTTTTTAATGGTTATCTTCACGTCTTTGACTTGCAGGGACACTAACTCACTGCGCCTACACAGCGTGTCGTAAGCCACAAGTAATAATGCTCTATCTCGCATGCCTCTGATCGAATTATCGGTAGCTGATAGCATCTTATCTAGGGTGTCTAAATTTATACTGCCGGCTTGCTTTGCGGAACGCCCCAACTTGCGATGCATTCTTCGCATCTCGAGGGTGACATCTGGATCCTTCGTGGGGTCATCCATGCGATTGAGTTTATGAATAGTGGATATTCCGCAAATAGCACGTCGAATGCCCGCTGAACTTCGCTTGTCGTTAGAGAGTTTAATGATGAAGTTGGCGATAGATGAGGGTAGGGCGGGTAAAGCACACTCATTGTATTTTTCACAAAACTCTATGAATTTACCAAAGTCAGCCTTGTATGCGCGAATCGTTGAATACGCATAGGCACCCTCAATTTTCTGGACTGTTTCTTGAAGAAGTTTTGTGGCTTGAGGCAGCTGATCAACAGTAGATGCTAATACATTGAGACTGCCCTTAAAAGCTAAGACTTGACCTGAGGTTAATTGATCTGGACTTTTTGTCCTAGATTGTGCAAAATCTTGATTATTAAGCATTTTTTATCTCCAATAAGATAACTTAGTTTCTTTAAATGAATACTTAGTTGTCATTTTAGGCTAATCTTACATTGATTACAAGCGGTCAAATTAAAGCAGCTCGAAGTCTTCTCGGGTGGACGGCGCGGGAGCTAGCTATAAAGGCAGAGATTGGGTTCTCTACATTAATTCGACTGGAGGGTGCAGAGGGTGTGCCCGCTAGTCATGTGAAAACTCTGGATGCAATAATTAAGGCGCTAGAACATGGGGGCCTTGAATTCATAGGAACCCCAGAAGATGGAGCTGGGGTTCGCTTTAAGAAGCGCTGATCTAACAGGCCGGCCACTTTCTCTTATCAATAGTAAATGGCACCTCCCCCAACTTAAAAACGTTGTACGCCTTACTGGCTAGAGTTCGTTCCAGCTGGCTCTAGTTACATCACCACCATAAGTAGCCTAGATGCAGTCAAGGGCAATCAATACCCGAACCTCGGGGTTCGAGTCCAGTCCCCGTAATGCTGACGTTACCCGTTATGGTCTGCTTACCCACTTAAGATGGGTAATTGCTGCTGGTGTGAAGTGCCGAGCATGGTGCAGGCATTTCTGAAGAGCAACTCTAGAGGGAATAACAATGAAGAACTCCAGCTTACTTTATGGAATCAAGACCAGGGGAGGGGGTCCCAACACTGAGGATGGCAAGTCCAGATCTTCCCGTAATTCCACCAAGCACGGGATCTATAGCCCAACCGTAGTATTACCCAGTGAGAGTGAGTTCGAATTTAATGCACTCAAGCAACAACTCATTGACGAGCACTCGCCAAAGAACACAGTACAACTTATGTTGGTACACGACCTAGCGGTCTTGGTATGGAAAAAAAGAAGACTCGAATCCCTTGAGTGCCGAATGATTAGCTCTCGGATTAAAGACCCCATTAGCTCAGAGGAGTTGCAAGATGAGCTGATGTTCTTCTTCCCAAAGGATCGGGAGTGGATCTTAGATTTACTCTGTGCCCTCACTGAGGAATTTGCACAGACCCACCAACACCGACACGACTATGCACTAAAGATGATCAAGCAATTTCAGATTCTTCAGCCGAGCGACTTAGACCGTATGAATATTGAGTGCCCCTCTCTGGAGGAATTTATTCAGATGAGGGCTGACTACCGAATGTTATTACCTTTTATGTGCACATCAGAGGGGCTTTTGAATGCAACCGTAAGTCATACCGGAAAGGATCAAGACGACCAGTCATTCCTGAGGATGGAGCTGTATAGCGCGATGGACGAGTCCAGTCAGATTTTATGGGGATACAAGCATCTTTCCGAAATTGAGAGGGCGATTGAAAAGATCCGAGATAAGAGGCACATGCAGATGAACTACCGCAGCAACACTCACCGACTATATGAGGAGTTAGGTAAGTCGATGGCAAGGACTTGCTCTGAGTTAAGTCGGCACAAGAGGGAGTATCAGGGATCAAGTACTCAAGGAGCCATTCATCCGCATGAGTTGATTGGAGCCGATGTAGAGATTAAGAGTAGTGGGGCTCTTTTGGGGGAGGGCGATGCTAATGTTGGTGTTGATATTAATGCTGGATCTCTGAAATTGGAGAGGCAACTAGAAGAGGCGCCTCTACCAAGCCTGGAGCAGTTGAATGATTTAGCGCTACTACTGGAAGAAAAGCGTGAAGCAGAGGAATTGAAAAGATTGATTAAATTGAATAAAAATTGTGAGCGTGCACTACACCTGGAAAGCTTAAGAAATAGAAGATTATTTAAGATGCCCCAGTTTACAAAACGGACTCGTTCTCATTAAGTAGGGTAGTGATCGGTGCGCTAATGCCATGTATCGAACCCTTTTTGGCTGTGGGGAATTGGTTTAAATAATAATTGTAATTATACCTATATGGGTATAATATAGGAATGACGAATTCTTTAAAACCACTGTATTGGGTTAGCTCTTCTAAAAAGGACTTAATGTCTTTGCCAGAGTTAGTGAGAGATGTTTTTGGGTATGCCTTGCACTTATCGCAAGATGGCAAAAAGCATGTTCAAGCTAAACCTTTAAAAGGGTTTGGGGGAGCAGGAGTTTTAGAGGTGGTTGAAGATCACCTTGGTAATACGTACAGAGCAGTTTATACGGTGAAGTTGGCAGATGGAGTCTATGTGTTGCATTGTTTTCAAAAGAAATCAACTAGCGGTATTGCTACCCCAAAGCCGGATATGGATTTAATTCATGAGCGCTTAAAGGTGGCGCAAGAGCATGCGAAAGGAAAGACAAAATGAGCAAAATTGAAATGAGTAGTGGCAATGTTTATGCTGATCTGGGCGATAGTCAAGCAGAAGAGATGCTGGTCAAGGCTCGTCTCGCTTTTAAGATTGGCGAAATCATCAAGCAGCGCCATTTAACTCAAGTCGAGGCAGCCGATCTTTTGGGGCTTACTCAACCTAAGCTCTCTGGTTTGCTACGTGGTCAATTTAGAGGTGTGAGTGAAGCAAAAATGCTCGAATGCCTAAATCGATTGGGTAGAGATGTGCAAATTGTGATTCGTAAACGCTCACGATCTCAAGTAGATGGACATACTAGTGTAGTGTTTGCTTAAACTATTGGTAGGGCTTAACGGTAAGTCATAGTGGGAAAACACAGGCTTCAAGATTTATTGAATTAATGTGATGCTGTTGAGAATCGCCTAATTTAAGAGACATGGATGCAGATATTAGATATGACCCCAGCGCAATGACAAAGCGAAGCCTCTTTAATGAAATTAATATTGGTTTTGATGAATTGGAAAAAGCCAGCTTAGAAAAAGTTATCATCCGTACGGGTAAGGTTGAAGGTTTTTTTTGAGCGCGCACGAAGGGTGGCGAAAAAGCAGATTCCGGGGAGCTCATGAAGAGTGCAGTAACCGTCACATTCGAAGATGAGCAAGAAAATGTGATTACTACCATGCAAAGGCGCTCGGGAGGATGAAGAAAAATGCCCCTGACTAAATCATTTAAAGAAATAGTCCATTTGAGAATTGACCGTGATCCTGCTTTCAGGCTAGCTTTATTTCAAGAGGTGATTTTTACTTTTTCTGAGGATGATGAAGGCCTTGGAGGTGTGTTCTTCGAGACTCGCTAAACTAAACTAATATTGAGCTTTAGGCTCGCTATGGAGCATTAGCAAACCATTACCTGCATCGTTTTCTTCTTTTGCGCTGATCCAATCAGTAATGCCTGATCTGCTTTGATTGACTCGTGGTGCACTCTAGAGCTTTCCACCTTATCTGAGGGCTGCATGCTACATATTGAATATATTCACAAAAGATCAAAGCTCTTTCGGATTGAGTTGAGTCTAGTGATAGTTGTTGCCTTAGTTATCTTGGTGCTGTTATCGCAAGTTCTGAGCGTACTGAATTTCTTTAAATAAGACTCGATTGCCACTCCTATATTCGCTACTCTTATTATTCCAAGTAATCTAGATGGAGCCACTTGGGTGTACGAAATTTCACGATGCTGGCATAGACCCAAACATAGGAAATCACAAAGAGAAGGCAGGCCACCATTAGTATGGGGGTAGATTCATACCACAGCACTGCAGGGGCAATACTAAGGGTGGCAAGCACCCAAAGATAAGGGGCTGTTTTGGCATTAGATGAAAACCAATTTTGATCGCGATGATTGTGCATGAGAATGCGACGGTATATTAAGGTATGAATATGAATACCATCGGGCTGACCAGGACTCTTTCCTTGATGAATTTTTCTTCTATAAATAGTAAAGAGCGTTTCCATAATGGGATAGCCATTAATCATGACTGCAAACCAAGGTGAGATTTCCTGATGCCTGCATACCAAGAGGATGCTCAGGGCACTCACCCAATAACCAATCAAGTAGGCCCCACCATCACCTAAGAAGACGAGACCACGCGGATAGTTCCAAATGAAAAATCCCAAGATGGCTCCAGCCATCACTAGGGCTAAGTAAGCAATCATAGGGTCGATGAAGAGTTGACCAACATAGGCTATTGCCAGTAAGGTGATAATACCCACCATGCTAGAGAGTCCATTAAAACCATCAATAATATTGTAGGCATTTGCCAAGCCAGTCATTGCGAAGATGGTAAATATAATGCCTACAAAAGGGAGGGTGATAAAGAGGTAATCTACAAATGGAATATCGAGTTTGACAATATGAATGTTCAAAAACAATACCATCAAACCTGCAGAACACATGACAAAAAATAATCTCGCGCGAACACTAATAACTTTGGTGAGGTCCTCAGTTAAGCCAATGGAAAAAGCAGGAATGGCGCAAAGGAGCAAGGTAATTTCGGTGCCATATTCTGGAAGATTTTTTAATCTCAGCAAGATGGCAAAAAATAATCCAATGGCAACTGCAACTCCGCCAATCCGCGGTGTACTATTCGTGTGAAATTTTTGGGGCCCACTAAAATCAGCATCAGCCGATATGTGGCTATGCAAATAGTTAAATCGAATAATTAACCAAGTGGCGATCAGGGAGGTAAAAAAGGAAGCTATCAAACCAGTCATGAGTTCATTATAAATTCTAAAATGACATATGTGTTCTAAATCTAAGTATTTCCTTGGTCCTATCATGTTCTCGCGCTAGGGTTTATCTTGATGGGGTTTATTTGGATTGGGGCACCGACCGCCTTAGACTTATCGGTGGGATCTTCCAGAATGTTGATTATTTTGCAATAATTAGCCGATGAACCATATTTCTCTGCATATTTTCCACTTCCGCTTTGTTTGCCTGGGTATTTTTTTGGTATTGAGTTTCGGGGCTGCTGCCCAAACAGCCCAATTTGAGTACGATCTCAAAATAACTGCTGACCCAGCTAAGCGAGCGGCTTATCTAAAAGACTCTGGCGAGGCCCCAAGCCCTTATGAGCAAGTCTTTAATTTGGTCAAGGGCTCGATGCAGGTGGCAACCATTGTCGATAAGGTGGATATTCGTAAAGACCAATATCACATTAACTCTGTTGGCACTCTTGGCGCAGTTCTCTCAACAGCGCTTTCTGATCAAAAGTTGATCAGGGATTCAGTAGGGACCGTGAATAAAGACGGCCTATTAACCAATACCTATCAAGAAAAGCGCGGCAATACCGAGTTATTAATCGCAAAAGTAGAAAAAAATGCGGTGAACTTTTATAAAGTCTCATCGCGTAGCGCCGCCACAGGAAGTGCACCTTATACAGGTCGCTTACTCGATATGGTGTCGGTGGGTTATCAGTTTATGGGCCGGGATTTACCCGCTAAATCCATCGTGTTACCCGTGACTGATGGCCGCTCTGTCAAAAATTACACCTTGGTGCGCGGCGAGCCTTGGGAATTTCCCTTTGATGGTGGCAAGGTAAAGGCTATTCGTTATTACAAGACCACATCTAAGGATGACACCGCTACTTTTGAGGTGTGGTTCTCTGAAAAAGAACATGTGCCGCTACGTTCAGTCATTGGATTAAATGCACAGTATGGTGCAACCATTCAGGCGGATTTAAAGAAAATCCCTCAGTTTTAATGGCGCATCATTTTAAATGATCGCCACCAACAACGATGTGGAAATCTTTTTATGAATAAGAAGGCAATCATGTACATCGTTGCGATCGTACTCATCATTTTCGTCTTGATCAAATTCATTTTTAGTCAGCTATGCGCACCGCCGCAAAACAATCCAGTTGCTGGTTTTGCTTCTGAAGTTGTTTCTAGTGCTGCCTCAAGTGTTATGCCGGGCTCACCTAAGGCACCAGAACCTTTATCTTGGGAGCCAGTGATTCATCGCTTAGTCGTATTCTTCTCAAAAGGGTGCGCTCGCTAAGGATCGATTGCACCCTTCATCAGTGCTGCTGATCGGTATCGACAATACCTGCCATTAAGGTACCAAGCTTAAGAACAAATACTCAAAGAAAATGATGAGGTGCACCACGCCTTGCAGCATGGTGGTGCGGCCTATTGCTAGAGTGAGTGCGCCAATGAAGAAGGACAGGTACATGAGCGTCATATTGAGGCTGCTAATACCCAGACTTAAAGGTAAATTAAAAAAGATGGCAATGGCGGCCACCGTTGGGATGGTTAGTCCAATACTCGCTAGCGCTGAACCTAGCGCCAAGTTCAAACTACTTTGTAGACGATTGGCTCTGGCTGCTCGCACGGCCGCATAGCCCTCAGGCATCAATACTAAGAGCGCAATGGCAATGCCCACAATCGTCTTAGGTGCTCCAGCAGCATTGACGCCTGCTTCAATGACTGGGCTCAGTAACTCTGCTAATCCCACTACCGTTATCAAGGAAAGTAGCAACAAAAAGCAGCTGGTTCCAGTTTTGAGATTGCTCGGCTTTTCTGCATGGGTATGAATATTGGTTTTTTGCTCTTTAGATTTAGGTAAGTAATAGTCACGGTGACTAATGGTTTGGAAGAATAAAAAGGCAATATACAAAACGAATGAAGCAATACCGGCAAAGGCTAATTGACTCTTGGTGAAGTCTGGCCCTGGAGTGCTAATGGTCACAATCGGCATGACCAGAATGAAGGTAGCCAATGCAGTCAGCACTGCCAATGCAGAATTGGTCCCTTCATTGCGAAAAGTCATTTCATGATGCTTAAAGCCGCCCATAAAAATACATAGACCAATGACACCATTGATCACAATCATGACCGTTGCAAAGACGGCATCGCGCGCAATAAATTCTGAGCCCTCATGGCCAGAGAGCATCATGGCGATGATGAGGGAGACTTCGATAATGGTGACGCTGATCGATAACACTAAAGTGCCAAAAGGCTCACCCGTTTTATGCGCAATGACTTCTGCATGATGAACGGCCGAGAGAACCGCCCCAATCAAAATGGCTGCGAGTATGGCAATAAACCAAGAGTGGGTAAGTAAGTTGGCCATAGTTTGATAATCGATAAAGGTGACTGTGAATACGACTAATAATAGGTAATATAGAGTAAATCCATATTAAGGTACTAGTAGAGTATGAAAGCAATTATTCTGTTTGGTCATGGTGCACGAGATGCCCGCTGGCGTGAGCCTTTTGATCGCCTGGCCGCCCTATGGAAAGCCCAGCATCCAGACACTTTGGTTCAATTGGCCTTCCTGGAGATGATGGATCCCAGCTTAGAGACTGCGGTTGCCAGTCTTGCGAGTGCAGGCGCCTCTGACATTGTTGTAGTGCCGGTCTTTTTTGGACAAGGCGGCCATCTACGCAATGACTTTCCTGTGCTACTCAATTGCTGCCAGGAAAAGTTCCCCAGTGTGAAATTAAGTGCGACGCTTGCGGTTGGCGAGGATGAGGGTGTTTTGCAGGCTATCGTTGATTTTGGCGTGCGTGCGCTTTAGTTTATTCAGATATCCGTAATTGAGAGGTCAATATTTTTGATTTAAAGATGCCCCACTAATCTGCGCTACCTTGTGGCCTTTTAGCCAATCCTTTAATGCCAAATCAATCCGAGTTTGCCAGCCTCTGCCAGAAGCCTTGAAAGTCTCTATCACTTCGGGTGATAGGCGGATGGTAGTAGATACCTTGGTAGCCTCTAGAGCTGGACGTCCCACAAGCCTCTTATTATTTTCTTTCATAAACCCAGCTTACGCAGCTTTAATCATGGCCGCTGGCAACATGCCATGGGCTTTAGCCTCAAGGATCACTATTTCTACTGCTGAGCCATCGTCGGCATAGCTAATATGCGTATTCCAGTCTTGGGAAACTTCTTTAGTAATCGGTTTGTCAGAGAGATGAAGAACCAATGTGTCATCTTCATCAAAGTAAGTGGTGTTCATGACTTATTCCTCTATAGAAAAATGATGCATTACTGTTTTAATGATTACAGAATCCTCAAGAACAAGAACGGCACAAATCAAGTTATCGGTACGATCAGGGTAATGCTTAAAAACCCAAAGATGGGATTCATCGCTGTATTTGGTCGTTCCTGTATCAACAATATCCAGCAACATTACTTCGGTGATATTGCGCTCAATCATGCGAAGACTAGCATGTCGCGTAATGATGATGGGGCGGTTAAATCTTTTACTATCCATGCTAATTATTGTAACAACAATAATTAGAAAATCAACCACGATTAGTCAACTTAAACTAGCATTATTTACAGCGCAGAATAGAGCTCTAGAGAGAGTAGCCCATAGCGGTCCTCATATCCCCAAGGAACCGATACGCAGGTGGTTTGACGCAGACTTGAAAATTTAATAAAAGTAATGGACTGGAGTAAGCATGAACATTAAAGATATTCGACTATCAGATGATTCAGACTTAGCTGGATCATATGCAGCAATGCAAAGAGCTGGTCAATCAGCAATTGATTTAGCCATTCAAACTAATACTGCAATTGTTGTTGAGCAAGATGAAAAAATTATTCGCATTCCCGCTGCAGAACTTATTAAGCAACGTCACACTAAAATTACTTCTTAAAATTCACCCAAAGCGTTTTCGATCATCTTCATCATCACTACTGGCGATGAGCAAATGATCCCCTACTATTTTCTCTGCTAGTGCCTCACCAATCATGATGAGTGCTGGCGACGCACTGTCAAACCATTGATCTGCTTTTCCGTTAGCGAGCTCACCTAAATTACTAGACCAATGACGCTCTCTTGGAGTGCTCACTGCTTCTAAGATATGTACGGGAGTGGTGCTGGTGTGATTTGGGCTAGTTTCAATCAACTGCGTCGCAATTTGACGCGCATCTTTACGACCCATGTAATACACCAAGGTATCTGCACTTGGGTTTGGAAGTGGCTGATTAGCATTGCCATCTGGATTTTCTGTAGCTTGTGCCAAAGTAATAAAGGCCACGCTTCTAGAGACGCCTCGCAGTGTTAAGGATTGCTGCAGGCTTGCTGCGCCGGCTAGTGCAGCGGTGATGCCTGGAATCACTTCAACAGCAATACCTGCATTCTTTAGGGCTTGTAATTCTTCATCAGCTCTTCCAAAAAGCATGGGGTCACCACCCTTTAATCTGACTACAGTTGGGTATTGTTTTGCTGCATCAACCAAGCGCTTATTAATAAAGTGCTGGGCTGAAGACAATTTACCGCAGCGTTTACCAACAGCTACTTTGATCGCTTGCGGACAAAGATCAAGCATCTCAGGCTCTATGAGCGCATCGTGAAACACAATATCCGCTTGGGCCAACAGTTTCGCGCCGCGAACAGTAATGAGGTCGGCAGCGCCAGGGCCGGCGCCAACCAAATAAACTTTTCCGAGGGCATTGTTGTTCATGAGATTGTGATGAGCTGTACTTAGGCTTCTAGCAAGGTTCTTTTGCCACGCCAGCTATTCTGAGTGCTTACTGAGAATAGATTGAATTGCTGAAGGCCTACTGTTAGGTCTTGGTCTGGACGCAATTCAAAAGCGTCAAAGCCAACACGGGCACCCTGGAGCAATTGGTCAATTAATACATCGCCAATCGCGCGCACTTCGTTTTGCCAATTGAAACGCTGACGCAATAAGGCGGCGGTACTAAAACTTCTACCATCTCTAAAAATCGGGAAGTGCGCTGCCACTACTGGCCATATTTTTTTGCCTGCTTCAATGATTTCAGCATGTTTCAAGATGTCATCATCGGTAGCGAACCACACGCCAATTTCACCTTTGTTGGCGCGCTCAATAATATCGGCATTCTGATGATGGCCGCTGCAATGACTGCGCCACCAATGAAACGGCACTAGTACCTTATTGAGACCATGCTTTAAATCAGGGGTATTGAATGGTGCGCCTTCATCACCTTCACCATCCCATACTTGCCACTCATTGGCTACGAGGCTAGCTTGCCCATCTTGAGGGAATCGAATAATGTGCTTGTTCATCATTAGCTTGCAGCACTTTCTTTTTGATCGACCGCTTTATCTTTTTTCTTAGCGTTTTTATAAGCAGCTTCTTTGAAAGGTGTCACACCAATTCTGCGATACGCATCGATGAAGGATTCATCATCCGTGCGTTGCGTTACATAGGTATTGATGACATTGGTGATCACATCCGGAATTTCATCGGCATAGAAAGAAGGCCCAATGACTTTGCCAATAGCGGCATCATTGCCTTGCTCGCCACCCAGGGTAATTTGATACCACTCTTCACCATCCTTATCGACACCCAGCACGCCAATATTGCCAACGTGATGGTGACCACAAGAGTTAATGCAGCCGGAAATATTTAAACTGATATCACCCAGATCAAATAAGTAATCTAAGTTATCAAAGCGTTCCTGAATCGCTTTGGCGATCGGTAAAGACTTTGCATTGGCTAAAGAGCAGAAGTCACCACCAGGGCAAGCGATGATGTCGGTGAGTAAGCCAATGTTCGGCAGGGCTACATGTTGTTGCTTGGCGGCCTGCCAGAGCTCTAATAGCTTGGATTGCTCAACATCAGCTAGTACCAAGTTTTGCTCATGAGTAACACGGAGCTCACCAAAGCTGTATTGATCAGACAAATCAGCAATGGCGTTCATTTGCCCAACAGTCGCATCGCCTGGTGCAACCGTGCCGTGCGGCTTTAGAGATAGGATGACACTAGCGTAGCCTGCTACTTGATGCGGTTTAACATTGCGCTCAAGCCAACGAGCAAAGGCGGAGCGCTCGGTTTCTGGAGCGCCCGCAACGATTTGTTGTTCGCTTAACGCACTCAGTTGCTGATAGGCGGGCTTCGTAAAGTGCTTAGCAACCCGATCCCACTCAGCCTGGGTGAAGTTGTCATCTCCATTTTTAATATGGGTCCATTCACCTTCAACTTGGCGCGCAAACTCTTCTGGTCCTAAGGCTTTTACCAAAATCTTGATGCGAGCTTTGTAGAGGTTATCTCTTCGACCAAAGCGGTTGTATACACGCAGCAGCGCTGTTAGGTAGCTAGGCAGTACTTGCCAAGGCACATCTTGTTTAATCAGTGAACCGAGGATTGGTGTGCGACCCATCCCGCCACCGGCGTAGATGTCTGCAATGAGTTCGCCAGCTGCATTCTTCTTAAGTTCAATACCCACGTCATGACAGAGCAGTACAGTGCGATCTTCTTTAGCGCCATTGATCGCAAACTTAAACTTGCGCGGTAAGTGTGCGAATTCTGGATGCAAGGTTGACCATTGACGCAGTAATTCGCAAACAGGGCGAGGATCAATATATTCATCACCAGCAACACCCGCAAAGGCATCACTCGTAATGTTGCGAATACAGTTGCCAGAAGTTTGAATGGCGTGCATCTCTACCTTAGCAAGTTCAGCCAAGATGTCGGGAGTTTGATCTAAC
>Ga0364859_10136_pt1 | contig 52137 bp, 38 predicted proteins | sample ExccelAu500001D3_FD_206911 | JGI IMG/M metagenome (GOLD analysis project Ga0364859, IMG submission 206911) | Enriched cells from Trout Bog Lake Hypolimnion, Wisconsin, USA - BchlTB.Aug20.5000.01 .D3 | ecosystem: Environmental > Aquatic > Freshwater > Lake > Hypolimnion/Profundal zone | place: USA... | reverse complement strand
TGCACGCGATTCGGTTAAACGATTAAAAAAAGTGGACTTCCCAACGTTTGGCCGGCCTACTATTGCTACTATATTGCTCATTATTTACTTTTCCTTTTATTGAATCTCGTAGCCGAAATTACGTAGCTGGCTCTCTTTATCGCGCCAGTCCTTAGCTACTTTAACATACATTTCTAAAAATACCTTTTTCTCGAAAAACTCCTCCATGTCCAGCCGGGCTTCGGTTCCCACCTTTTTCAGCGCTTTTCCCTGGTGCCCGATGATAATCCCTTTTTGGGTGTCTCGTGCCACGTTAATGACAGCCTTGATTCTGAGCAGTTTTGGTTCATCTTTGAATTCTTCTACTTCAATCTCAACAGAATAGGGGATCTCTTTATCGTAAAAGAGGAGAATTTTTTCCCGAATAATTTCCTGGACAAAGAAACGTTCATTGCGGTCAGTCAGTTCATCTTTCGGGAAAAAAGGCATCCCTTCTGGAAGGTTCGCAAGGATCCGTTTAAAAACATAATCCAGATTGAATTTTTCCTTGGCTGAAATGGGCATCACTTCAGCCTTCGGTATGAGCTCCCTCCACTTTTCCACCAGGGCAATAAGCTTCTCCTGATCAGTAAGATCTATTTTATTAATCAAAACCAAAACAGGAACTTCCGCTGATTTGATTTTTTCAAGATAATCGGCATTCTTTGAAAAATCTTCAACCACATCGGTCACGTAGAGCAAAATATCGGCATCAACCAATGCCGTGTCGACGAAGCCGAGCATCGACTCCTGCAACTTATAAGAAGGTTTTAAGATTCCCGGGGTGTCGGAATATACGATTTGAAAATCTTCTCCATTCACGATCCCCTTGATGCGGTGACGGGTGGTTTGCATTTTGGAAGTGATGATTGAGAGCTTTTCACCGACCATCGCATTCATTAAAGTCGATTTGCCGACATTTGGATTGCCTATGATATTGACAAATCCTGATTTATGTGCCATTGTACTACTGATTTTTCCTGAATTTTTTGCAAAGATAGCAACAAATACCAAACTATCGGTGGTACACATGTTTACCTTTCAGAAACCGGTTAGCAGCCTAAGTTTGGAAAAGAATATAAAAAGGGGGCCTTGAGCTGTTTTATGGCGGCAAAATGGATTAGAAGGAGTAATTATAATTTCCAGGAAGAGCACGGCGCCGGGAATATTCTTTACATTTGCAAAACAACCATCAAACTGGCCATTGAAGACAAGGGGAAATTGAACGATTTTCCTGCTGCCGATTAATCAATTATTATGAAAATAGCTTGTCGCATCCTTAAACTGATAGACAATTCGATTGGGACAACAATATCTTTAATTGTAATTTCTTTCCTGTTTTGCTTACCTGGAAATGTTTTTTCAAAAATTAAAGGAAATAACATTTCTTCAAGCCTCATTCAATCTGCGTTCAACCCCAAAACAGCATCCTGGAATATCGATTGGCCTGGGCGGATTTCGCAATACGACCTGGTTTACAAAAGCCCGCCCATTGATCCTATGCAGGGAATTGCCCTTGGGAATGGAGACGTGGCTGCGTTGGTTTGGTGTGAAGACACAAAAATTGTCATTGTACTCAATAAATGCGACCTTTGGGATGATTCACAAACCGGAAAACCGGAAACCTGGGATGAGAAATACGACTTTTACACTACCCAGCGACACGCCTGTCGCATCGAAATCGATTTTAAGTTCCCGGTTTTTAATACCCTTTATCTCACAGATTTCAAGGCGCGACTTAGCCTTGCGGATGCTTCCCTGAGTCTGAGGGGATCGAGTCCATTTGGCGATCTGAATCTGAAAGCTTTTATTGACCACCAGTCGGGAATTCTTTTTTGTGAATTAGGGAACTCATTTAAAGAAGAGGTACCGTTGAAAATATCAATGGAACATTTTGGATCAAGAACCTTTTCGATGTGGTACACGCGGATGAGAAGGGATGCAACGATTGGATTACCGGGAACTGAAGCCCTGGCTGATGGTAACTCCATTTTTATTACCCAAAAATTGTCGGGAGGCAAGTTTGCTGTTGGTGGCACTGTACTACAAAGCAATGGATTAAAAGTGAACTGTTCGCGCGAACACTCACGTTGTACTTCGATTCAAGTAACCGGAAATCGCGAAAAGAAAATTCAGCTTGCCTTTTCGGTGACTTCACCGATCAATGGAGATCCTGTTGCAGAGGTAAAAAGTAAACTCTCAGGTGCCAACAGAAAAGGGTTAGAGCCATTCAAACAAGAACATGCAGCCTATTGGAAAGCAATCTGGAACCGCTCGTTTATGGATTATGGGGATGACTATCTGAATAACCTGTGGTATCTCACCATGTATTATGCCAATGCTTCACAAGGAGGGAAATATCCCGGAAGGTTTAACAATGGTTTGTGGAGCTGGAACCATGATGTGCAGCAATGGAATTTTTATTTTCACTGGAACCAGCAACAAATCTACTGGCCGCTAAATGCTGCGGGGTTTCACGATTTGGTCGCACCTTATCTGGATTTCAGGTTCAATTCCCTCCGGTTTGCAAAAAAAGATGCCAAAGAGCTTTATAATGCCAAAGGGGCATTTATTTCTGATGTCACCAACAGGAATGGCTATAACCGGATGGATTCGAATGTCAAAGACAATCATACGCCGGTCGCAGAAATCGCGCTCGATTTCTGGCGTCAGTACCAGTTTACCTCAGACAAGAAATTTTTAAAGGAAAAGGCGCTTCCTTTCATTCTTGAAGCTGCACGGTTTTTTGAATCACTTTTTGTAAAGGAGGGTGACGGATTATATCATGCAAAGGAGGGTAATGGATATGAAGGTTCAGTCGTTTTGCATGACGGACTTACCGAGCTGGTCTATGCACGGACCTTATTTACAAATGCATTGGAGGCTTTGAAAGTTGCAGGAGCCGATATTCCTGAAGCCCAAAGATGGAAAGAGCTACTTGACCATTTAGCTCCCCTTCCAGTCGTAAAGGCGAGTAATGGCTTAATCATTAAGGGTGATTCAGGGTATAAAATCAATCAGGGGATTTACAGTGGGACCTCGGTTCAGGGGGATAAAATTATTGGAGCAGGCTGGGGCATTAAAGAGAATAAGATGCTGACCACGTGGTATAAAACCGATGATCCGGAATATGCATTTCTTGTATCAGGTGACACCTCCCGAAACAATAAATGTGAGTTTAGAGTGTACGACGGCATATTTCCTGCTGTTCCCCGGTCACCAGTTTATCCGTCCGGGTTAGTCGGTCTAAGTCAAAAAGGTGATCCACTGTTTGATGTGATGACGGCTACCACGTTGTTGTATGGTTCGGAGGGGATGGGTTGGGATCCGGCTCCGATTGTGATGGCCCGTTTGGGGCTTGCCAGGGAGCTTGCCCTAAACCTGGACCAGTTCCCGGTGAGATGGCAGTTTTTTCTAAACGGCTGGGGGCATATCAGCTCTGAAGTGAAAGAAGACGGGGATGGCACTTCTTACTTTAAAACGAATCTGGTCAACGTGGTCGGCTCACCAACCGGGGAGAAAGTCCCATTTCCAGCCTGGCCTTTCCGTCACATGTCGATGGAGGCGATGTCGGTGCTGGCCACTGCAATGAATGAAGCGCTTCTGCAGAGTTATGATGGAACAATAAGCGTATTTCCTGCATTCAAGGGGTCTAAGACTGCAAGATTTACCCTCCATGCTCAGGGTGGGTTTGTCATCTCTTCAGAAATTAAAGCAGGAAAAGTACAATGGATTGCGATCAAAAGCCTCTATGGAAACCCTTGCAAGCTGGAATTGCCATGGAATATAGCTTTGCGGTATTCGAACCTTAATCGTAAAAGCCAAAAATTGAGCGGGGAAACAGTGGTATTCAAAACCAAAACTGAAGAAAGCTTTCTTCTTATCCCTGAAGGGCAAAATCTTCAGTCATGGTCGGTCGTTGCCGAAAAACCATCAGCCAATGAGAAGGTCAAATATCACCCTTCGGGGAAAACACAATTGGGAATTCCACGAATGTTTTAAATGAATTGCAGAGACGCTGGATCCAACGTCTCTGCAATTATATCATTTTTTTACCGGTGCCGTATCAACATCCCAATTATCCGTGCGGAACAGATTTACCGGCAATCCTTCTTTACTAAAGAGGTTTGGAATTGCCGTATTGGTAAACCCAAATCTTACAGCTACAGGAGTCTTGATCGATTTATTCCAGACAAGCAGCGTGTTGCCATCTATTTTAGCCATAGCGGGCTGGAATAGTTTGTCTTCACCAGCGATATAAATTTCGGTGATCAGTTTATCCTTGGCCATCAGTCCGTTATCTGCATTTTCAAAAATGATCCGGATTTTGCCCTTTTCGTTTTTCATCCCTTTATACATCGGAAATTTGTAGCTCAGTCCGGTCTTTCCATAAGTTTCGGCAAGGGCAATATTGGCAAGTCGGGCCGAAACATCAATTTTATTTGCCGGATGGATATTCTTTATATCTTCGACCAAATCAGAAATGACCGCCATTCCGGTTTTGGGAATAGACAGACAATAGGTCATGGTTTCGCGCTGAAGGGCACAAAAATCGTGATCGCCGTAACCGGAGAATGGGGCTATCTGTACAAAGTAGAAGGGAAAATCTTTATGCCAGGACTGACGCCAGGAGCCTATCATTTTGGATAATAGTTGTTTGTAAGAAGAATAGGTTCCAACATTACTCTCCCCCTGATACCAGATCACCCCTGAAATTTCAAAATTGGAGAGCGGATAGATCATCGCATTATAGGCATAGCCGGGAAGTGTTGGCCACCAATCTGTTGGTTGCACCTTTTTGGCGGCGGCATTTAATATCGGGTCACTCTCCACTTCATTTTTTGGGGTCCAGGTTTCGGCAGGTGTACCACCCCAGTTGCTGTTAATGAGTCCAACCGGAATATTCAACGCCTGTTGAAGGTTTTTACCAAAGAAATAGCCAACAGAACTGAAGTGTTTCATCTCTTCAGGTGAACATACTTTCCAGCTTCCGCCGCAATTCTCCTGGGGAAATTCGGAAGTCGCCTTGGGAACATAGAAAAACCGGATTTTTTGGTTATTGGCATTCGGCATTTCATTGAGCGATTGTTTAAGCCCCTGGTCGCCGCTCCATTCCATATTGCTCTGACCACTGCAGAGCCAAATCTCTCCGATCATAACGTCCTCTAATATCGTTGAACCATTGATTGTTATCGTGTACGGACCACCGGCAGCAGGGGTTTTAATTTTTTGGCTCCACTTTGCTGACGATCCTCCGGTTGTTTTATAACTTACCGTGTCCCAGCTTGTTTTGATGATTATTTTTTCAGCAGGACCGCACCAACCCCAAAGTTTTACATCGCTCCTCTGTTGCAATACCATATGGCTTCCCAGGATTGAAGGGAGCCGCACCGTTGCAATAGAATGCAATGCATTAAAAATCAGGAATAAAGCAATGAATACCCGAAAAATTGATTTTTTCATAATTTTAAAATTGTTTGTTGTGAACAAGTAGTTGTATTCTTTAATGTTATTGTAAGTCATTCGGTTTAACGTTATTCTATTCAATAATTAATATTTGGTGCAGATTAGTGTAAGTGGCTTGAAATAATTGTCCAATCTGGTTTGGTTTCGTTAATTGTGCTCATTTCTTGTGGAAAATTAACTCAAACGTTTAAATGCTTTAGACATTAAATATTTATAAATCAATAATATATGTACTATTTGGCCTTTGTTTTGATCCCAAAACCAAATTTGTCATTCAGTATGAATTCCCAAATTACGTTAAAAGTTTTCAAATATAATTCGCTTTTACCTATTTTTGACCTTTGGAAATTACAAATATGTTAATGATGACTGCCAAAAAGTTAATATTATCAATTCTCATTGCGATAGTTCTATCTGCCGGACAGCTTCGAGCCGGAAATTCGGACAAACTGCTCCCAATGATGGAGCAATCTCAAATAAATCAGCCCGCCGACTCATTGAAATGGAGTGTTGGTTTTCTACATAAATTGTTTTATTCCTGTAACGAATGGTACCTTAATGATGATCATTTTAAGAAACCAATTCAGGGGGTATTGAATTATGCAGAAAACGATCCGTTAGATACTGTTGTTGTTAATCTTAGAAAGTTATTGAAAGATGGCAAGGTGGTTTATCTGATCAACCGTCATCCCCAGGATATCAGGAATCTTAAAGATGTCCCCGGTTATATCTCAGAAGATGAAATGGCAAAAAGGATCTCCGGTATCCGGAAAGATGTTTTTAATAGCTTCAATGACAGCGACATAGTTGTTCCTATGATGATTTTGGAAGCCGGATTGGCAAAGGCACCTCACGTGCCGAATGGAGAACCAAACATTTTATTGGGAAAACAGAAGGAGCTTCCTCCGGATTTTGTTAAAAAGCTGAATTTACAAATTTCGGCATTACGATTTCCCTCGAATGTGACAGGTTTTGCTATGGATTCGACAATCAATCAACTCTTCATTAACTATCGGAAAATTTACAACGATTCCATCCAGAACCGCTGGCGGGATAAAATAAATTTCAATTACCGGACCAACTATATTTCTGAAAGAACCGAATTAAGAATAAAGGAGTATAAGAAATCTGTGGAGGACCAAAACGCGGCGCAGTTGGCTGCATACAACGAAAAAACTGTGGGTATTATCAATGATTCCCTGCGGATTGCACTTCAATACCTGGCTGCTCATGCCGAGGCTGACTCGATGTTGATCAGGTTGTCGAATTTGAACAATGAACAAACCGGTTTATGGACAGCCAACCGAACCATGAAACCCCTGCGAATGTTCATGAAAAATGCCCAGCAGGATTCCCTGAGCGTGGCTTTGATCAATAATGGGAAAGGTGTTGTGAAATTGGTTATTGATGATGGTGTCATCCTGACCAGGTTTTCTAAGAAACAAAACAGGTACACCACTTTTGAAACCAAAGCCCCTGACAAGAAATTGAAAAAAGTTGAATTGAAGAAGATCGTCCTTCCGCCATGGACACTTATAGGAAACGGGTCGCTTGGATTCACGCAGACTTCGTTATCAAACTGGGCAAAAGGGGGTGAAAGCTCACTCTTGTTGCTGGCTATTGGAAAATATAATGCAAACTATTCAAAGGATAAGGTCAAATGGGAAAACGGAGCCGAATTCCGTTACGGGATAACCCAGAGCAAAACAACAGGTTTAGAGAAAAACGATGATAAAATAGAATTTCAAAGTCGGTTTGGATATCAGGCCTTTAAAAAATGGTACTATTCAGTCGAGTCCGATTTCAGAACCCAGATTGCCAATGGTTATGCTTATCCGAATAAAGTGAATCCGATTTCTGCATTCATGGCTCCCGGCTATCTGACAACCTCAATCGGTCTTGATTACAAACCAAATAAAGACTTTTCGCTTTTCCTCTCTCCGATTACCTCGAAAACCACGTATATCCGGGACACAATGTTGATCTCTCCGTTAAAATACGGATTTCCTCCAGGAGCCAAAAAACTGTGGGAGCCTGGTCTGATTATCAAGTCGAACTGGCATTTGAAAATTTCGGATAATATCACCTATGATACCAAGGGGGAATTCTTCGATAACTATAAGGACTTTTTTCAAAAAATCTCTGCTGAATGGGACCAAACCCTTATCATGCAGGTCAATCGATTTATTAACGTCAGGGTAATGACCATGATGATCTATGATTATAACACCAAATTTCCTGTTGTAAATGCAAGTGGGACTGTAATTGGTCAAAAACCAAAATTGCAGTTTGAAGAGCTGTTTACTTTAGGTTTAGTTTATAAATTCTAACCAAATGAGAGATTATAAAAAATATTTCAAACTGGAAGCTTCACCTGCGGATGTTTACAATGCGCTGACGAATCCCATGATGATTGAGATCTGGACCGGCGAGCCTGCTGAGATGAGTACAGAACCCGGATCCGAGTTTTCACTTTGGGATGGTGAAATAATCGGTCGGAATATTGAGTTTGTCCCTAATGAAAAAATCGTCCAGAGCTGGTTCTTTGGTGAAGATTCAGAATCGATCGTTACCATTAAACTCCATTCGGATAAACAGGGTACCAATGTTGAGGTTCATCAGACCAATATTCCTGATGAGGCCTATGAAAATATATCGGAGGGATGGGAGTCTGACTATATCGGTGGCATGAAAGAGTTGTTTGATTAAAACGTTCCATCGAAAGTGGTGTTTTTAGCTTCAGTCCACCAGACGGACAAAATCAATCCATGATAGTGGTTCAATGTTAATCAATCCCCTGATCATCGAAAGAATTCTTTGAAATCATTTTGAGGTTAATCAAGGAGAACCGTCACAGTGGAAGCAGAGGCGCTTCTTTTAATTTTTGATTATACTGGGGCCTGAAATATAATCCCAATTAAAACGGCCGTAATAAGCAAGCCAAAGATTATTAAAAAGATAATCAAAACCCTTTTATTCAATTTTGAACTTTCCATAGCTTCAAGAATTAAGTTGATTTAACTTTGGGACTCTTGTTTTCTCGCTCTTGAAAATTGATGCAGGGTGAGTTAATACAAAGATAATCATTTAAGACCCGGCTTATTCAATTACCTTGTTATAATTCAATGGGTCATAAGGAAGATTCTAATACTTAAGCCCAGACTCTATTCTCCCACCTAAAAGGGAAGCTTCAATTCCAAAATGGAACGATGATTGATTTTCAGCATAATCAGGTGTTTATAACTGACCGAACGATTCCATAATGTTGTCAGTTTTAATTATAGTTCCAGCCCCTGTTCCAAATCGGTAATTCACCCGGCTTTTCGTGAGTTGCTATGAAATCCGCCTTGCTGTTAAACCAACCTATCTCGGTATTTTGTTTCACACATCAAGGTTCAACCCAGTTGTAAACCTTCAACTTCTCCTTCAGATTATTGAGAATAAGCTTTATATATCCTTCATATTGGGGCGCATGATATTGGCATATTTTTGTCCCTTAACATTATTTGAAACAAATATCGGAAATAGAGCATGGATTGACATTTCATCCTTAAAAACGGGTGAAGGCATCGCTTCTATAGAATTAATCCGAAATCCGGCACTGGAAATCCTGTCACCCAGGATGAATTCTCTGTTGCGAAATATTCCGGCAATGAAGTGCTGAAGGGTCTCTTCCGGTAAAGTGGAAATTACCAGTTTAATCTGATCCGATTGAATAATCATCCGGTCACCGGTAATCTCGTCTTGCGGAACTAAAAGGTTGGAGAAGGTAAAAAGCCGGAACTGCTAATGATCATTGGAAAATCAACGGTTGTGAAGCCACTCTGCAAATACGGGATTGCTCTGATGAATTACCCTATAGATCCAGGCGCTAAGCTCATACTGGTAATTAATTGGCAAAACGTTCCGATTCCGGTCAGTGAGGGAAAGGTTGAGGTTAAATCTCATTGGTTTGGGCCTTCATTAAACCCTTAATATTTATGCTGTTAAAAAATACCTTTATAAAATTACACAATCTAAATTTAATAGATGAACTTATTTTTATTTGTTGAAAACTTTTTCATGCGATGACTTTTCCAATTATAACAGCTATCGGATGCCCTCCCGATAATTTTGTCTAATTTTACTTCTGCCTCACATTTAAAGATTTTATATGTTAGCAGGAAACTACAAATCCCTATTTGAGCAACTTACATCGGTTATCGACTCCAAACGGATCTTTCATGATCCGCTTCATACACTTGCCTACGGCACAGATGCAAGTTTTTACAGGCTTATCCCTAAAATAGTCATTAAAGCCAAGGATGAAGAGGAGGTGAGTTTGATCTTGCAGAAAAGTTCAGCTTTGTCACTTCCGGTCACATTTCGGGCTGCCGGGACGAGCCTGTCAGGACAGGCTATTTCGGATTCTGTGCTGGTCATTGCGGGTCACCACTGGAAAAAATTTGAAATTTCTGAAGATGGATTACAGGTCCGGCTCCAGCCAGGGTTAACTGGCGGAAGAGTCAATGCCTTACTGGCTCCTTTTGGAAGGAAAATCGGCCCGGATCCGGCATCGGTGAATGCAGCTATGATTGGTGGTATTGCCGCCAATAATGCCAGTGGAATGTGCTGCGGAACTGCCCAAAATTCCTACAAAACGCTCGGCAGCATGCGAATTATTTTTGCTGATGGATCGTTGCTGGATACCGCCGATCCGAAAAGCAGGGAGCAATTTCGCCTATTGCATCCTGATCTAATCGGGAGCATTACCGATATGGCAGTTAGTGTCAAGAGAAATAAAACCCTGGCTGACAGAATCACAAGGAAGTATAAGATGAAAAACACTACCGGGTATAGCCTTAATGCCCTGGTTGATTTTTCCGACCCCTTCGCGGTGATAGCTCACCTGATGATTGGTTCCGAAGGAACACTCGGATTTATTTCCGAAATCACTTATAAAACGGTCATTGAACACCCCTGCAGGGCCAGTTCGCTGATGATTTTTCCGGATATTGAGAAAGCATTCTACGCTGTAACTTTGTTGCAGGCGGCTCCCGTCTCGGCAGTAGAGCTGATTGACAGGGCAGGTCTGCGATCGGTTGAGAATCAGGATGGGGTCCCTGATTACCTCCAAACCATCAATCCCGGGGGATGCGCACTCCTTGTCGAAACAAGGGCACTTCAACAGTCTGATCTTAACCGTCAGATAACCGTAATCCTTGCAACCATTCAACCGGTTCCGACCGAAATACCCATCCGCTTCACAACCATTCCATCCGAGTACGAGCGACTCTGGAATATCCGGAAAGGGATGTTCCCTTCCATAGGTGCAATTCGGAAAACCGGAACTACCGTTATCATCGAAGATGTAGCATTTCCCGTGCCACGGTTGGCTGAAGCCACCCTTGAACTTCAGCAACTCTTCAAAAAATGGGGTTATCATGAAGCAGTGATCTTTGGACATGCCCTGGAAGGAAACCTTCATTTTGTATTTACTCAGAATTTTGGAGTTCAAAGCGAGATAGAGCGCTATCGTCAGTTTATGGCTGATGTGGCAGAAATGGTCGTTTCCCGATATGATGGCTCACTCAAAGCCGAACATGGAACTGGCCGGAATATGGCCCCCTTTGTGGAACTGGAGTGGGGGAAAGAGGCCTATGATCTTATGAAACAGATCAAAAATCTGTTTGATCCTCAGAACCTGCTGAATCCGGGGGTGATTATCACCAACGATCCGGAGGCGCATCTTAAGCACTTCAAACCAATTCCCGAAGCGAGCGAAAAGATTGACAAATGCATTGAATGCGGTTTCTGTGAGCCGTCTTGTGTCTCTGCGGAACTCACTCTTACTCCCCGACAACGGATTGTTGTATACCGTGAAATGAAGCATCTCCTTAAAACTGGCCATGAACCTCATATTTTAGCAGAGTTGTCCAAAGACTTTAAGTATGCCGGAAACGAAACCTGCGCCACAGACGGATTATGTGCCACGAGCTGTCCGGTTAAAATCGACACGGGCAAACTAATCAAATCTTTAAGATTCAATGAGATCGGATCCAATAATCGATTTGCCGGCTGGATCGCCGGAAACCTGAACCTTGTTACTTCTTCGGCAAGAATTGCATTGTCAGTCTTAGGGGTCTTTCATTCCATTCTGGGAACCTCCCTGATGAAGGGTATTTCAGGAGGGCTAAGAGCTTTTTCGGGTAACAGGATTCCCCAGTGGAATCCCTATATGCCTTTGGGTGCCTCCAAAATTGATGTGAAAAAATCGACTGGTTTTTCGACAGGACGCAAGGTTGTCTATTTCCCATCATGTATTAACCGGTCTATGGGCGTTTCAAGGGAGAACCGAAGGGAAAAACAACTTTCCGCGGTGATGGCCCAACTGCTGAATAAGGCAGGATACGAGGTAATTTATCCTGAGAAACTCAATACCCTGTGTTGTGGAATGGCCTTTCTGAGTAAAGGGTACACCGATGCAGGAATGAAAAAATCGAAAGAACTTGAAACTGCCCTTATTCAGGCATCCGGAAACGGAATATATCCGGTACTTTGCGATATGAGTCCCTGCCTTTATACCATGAGGGAAAATATGAACGGAATACTCAGATTATACGAACCCGTTGAGTTTATTCTTGACTATCTCCTGCCTCATCTTGAAATAACACCTTTACGGGAGACAATTGCGGTCTTTCCTGTTTGCAGTATGAAAAAAATGGGATTGGAAAGTAAATTGGCCGATTTGGCACAACGGTGTGCCGCCAAAGTTGTAATTCCGGAATCCAATTGTTGCGGCTTTGCCGGGGATCGCGGGTTTTCTTTTCCGGAACTCAATGAACACGGATTATCCGACCTTAAAAATCAGTTGACCTCAAAAGAGGTTCACCAGGGGTACTCGACCAGCAGAACCTGCGAAATAGGACTTAGTTATCATTCCGGGATCTCACACCAATCGATTGTATCACTGGTGGATAAGGTGAGTACCCCAAAACTTCCAAAATAAAAGGGTCACTAAAAAAGAACGGGTGAATGTCTAATGATGCGCTTCACCCGTTGGTTTTGTATCAATCTGAACTTATCTCAAAATTTGTACTATTCAATTATTTCATTAATTTCTCCTGATTTCTTCAGAATTACCTCTATCTGTTCCCATTCTGTAACCACTTCATTGTAAAGATCATTGAGTTCATTAAAATGGTCTTTGTCGAGATATAATTCAAATTCGATGGCTAAAGCAGCCATTTTATTGAAATACATATTTAAGGAAGCGCCCTTGATAGAATGTGCAACTTTTTTTATATCTGACAAGTTCCGTTTTTCAATCGCTTTCTTTAATATGGCAATATCCTGAACAAATTGAATTTGAGCAGCCTCCTGCAGTTCCCTGATAACTGACTCATTGTTACCAAGACTCTCGATAACCATCATTCGGTCGAAATGAATATTGTCCGGATCATCATAGTTATTTTCTTTAAAATTGGAGGTATTTTCCCGGTAAGAATTGTTTAAAAAGTTTCCTAATATACGGAGTAATAGCTTTTTTTCAAGTGGTTTAGTCAGAAAATCGTCCATTCCGGCCTCCAGACATCTTTCCCTTTCCCCCTTTACTGCTCCTGCCGTCAGCGCAATTATGGGGATTCTGCTCCCTTTTCCTGCTTCAAAATTCCGAATAGACATGGTCGCTTCAATTCCTGACATTTCAGGCATTTGAACATCCATTATTATCAGGTTGGGCTTTTTCGATATTGTCATTTCAAAGGCCTCTCTCCCATTTTTCGCCTCATAAATAACCGCATTGGGAATCATTTGCTTTATCAGGGTGGTTACCAGAATCATATTGATGACAACATCTTCAGCAACAAGAATTACCGGAGCAGAATCGGGTGTTAAATTCTCATTAATTAATTGGAATGCAGCACTATTACTGCCGGCTACTGCATCAGGCTGAAGGTGAATACTCTTGAGGTAATGGAATAATTCTGTCGATTTGATAGGTTTGGTCAGGTTAAATATCACCCCCATTTGTTTGCACTGTTCATAAATCTCAATATCATCCGAAGAACTGTGGAGTAATATTATCGGTTGTTTTTCAGAGGATAAATGTAAATCTTCTCTGATCATCCGGATAGTATCAAGCCCATTTATTTGAGGCATCTGATAATCGACGATGATTACATCGAACGGTTCTGATGTTTCTAAAAGTTTTATCGCTGAAAGCCCGTTATTAATGCCGACAAATTCGATTCCCCAGTTTTGGCAGGTATGTTCGAGAATCATCCGGTTATTATCATTATCATCAATTACGAGCAATCGGTTGATGGTTGTCAGACTATGCAAATCTAATTTTTCTCCATTTTCATAGTCTGTTTTGAATGTAAAAAAGAAAGTTGAACCTTTACCCAATTCACTAATTACTTCAATCTTACTTCCCATTTTTTCAGCCAGCATGTTTGAAATAGTTAGACCAAGACCGGTTCCTCCAAATTTCCTGGTAGTGGAAGAATCAGCCTGTGAAAATGCCCTAAACAACTTTTTCTGTTGTATCTCGCTGATTCCTATCCCAGTATCTCTGACTGAAAAATTAAATATTCCGTTTAACTCATCTATTTTGTCAAATGTAATTTTCAATTCTACTTCTCCTGTTTCAGTGAATTTAACGGCATTTGATAATAGGTTGACCAGGATTTGTTTTAGTCTTGTAGGATCTATCAGCGCGAAACGGGGTATATCCTGTTCAATATTCAAAAGGAGCTCAATATTTTTTTGGGAGGCATGGTATTTAACAATGTCGGAGGATAACTCGGCAAGTTCAATAATATCGGCTTTAATCCAGTCGAGCTCCATTTTGCCCGCTTCTATTTTGGAAAAATCGAGAATATCGTTTATGATTCCCAATAAAGAGTGACCCGATGTATTGGCATTCTTGGCATATTGCTGTTGGATTTTATTCAACGGTGATCTCAAAAGCAGATCGGTGAATCCGATCACACCATTCAGCGGAGTGCGTATTTCATGACTCATGTTGGCCAGGAATTCTGATTTGGCTTTATTTGCACTATCAGATTCCTGCTTGGCTATTAAAAGAGTCTCTTCCGTCTTTTTCTGTTCGGTAATGTCCCAGTTTGTTCCGATTATGTGAAGAGGTTTGCCTGAGTCATCGCGCTGTACTGTTGCCAGGGCCCTGATATTATGGATGGATTTATCCGGCCAGATCACACGAAATTCAGTATCAAATTCCTTTTCTCCCTTTATTGCCTGCTCAATCTGATGGTCAACCGCTAAGGCATCATCAGGATGAATACCCGCAATCCGGGTTTCGTTTGCCTGACCAACATACATTCTATCAACACCATAAAGAGAAAACATCTGGTCGTCCCACAACAGAAAATCCTCAACCAGATCAAGGTCCCAGACGCCTACTCCGCCGGCACGTGCAGCCAATGAGAGCCGTGTTGAAATTTGTTTTAAATCATCCTCTGCCTTTTTGCGCGAACTGATATCATGTGTCACTCCCACTAAGCCGGTAATCTTTCCATGAACATCGCGTAGCGGTACTTTAGATATTAATAATGAGTGCAATTTCCCGTTGTTGTCTATTAATGTGCCTTCTAAATCCAGAATTGACTTCCCTGTTTGAAGAACGAACTGGTCTTCCTGCAATGCACGCACTGCAGTGATATCGGGATACAAATTCTCGTCTGTTTTCCCGATTATTTCTTCCTCCGAATTCTTGCCGGTAAATTGAACTTCTCTTGGATTGGCCAGGATCTTTCTCCCTTCTGTATCTTTGACATATACAGCGTCAGGTATCAGGTCAATAATTGTTCTAAAAAGAGCCCGCTCATTTTGCAACAACTCTTCGGCCTGCTTGTTTTTGGTGATGTCACGAAAAGTCCAGATCCGGCCGTAGTTCTTCCCGTCTTTTCCCAACACTGGTGCTGAATAACGGTCCAGCACTTTCCCGCTAATCAGTTCCAGCTCATCCTGACTAATTTCATGGTTATGATCATTCAGGTATTTCACTTTTTCAAGAAATTTCTCCGGATTTTTATTCAGTCCCATAACATGATTGAGCAACAAGGAGTCATCCTCACTATCCACAATATACTGCGGGACATTAAACAGATCAATTACCCGTTGGTTGATCAGGACTCTTTTCTGATCGTTATTTACGATTAAAATACCATCTATAGTAGCATTAGTCTGAGCTTCGAGTAAGGAAGTCTTAGTCTGGAGTGTTTCTTCGGCGAACTTTCGTTCCGTAATATCCCGTTCTACAAACAGGATACTTTCCGGCTTACCATTGGCATCATATAACAAGGAGGAATTTACATCAATGAAGAACCTGCTTTGATCCTGCCTTACCGCCAGATATTCGGTTATTTTATGCCCTTTTTCACCCGCCAGTAATTTATGGATATTATCAATCAGTATTTTATGGTTAGACGGATCAATAAAATCAAAAATGGTTTTATTCAGGTATTCTTCTCTCTGATTGATGGAATAGCCATGGATCAGGGCTAGTTTCTCTGACATAAGCTGTAGCTTTCCGTCAATCGAGACCATACCTATGCCATCTGGAGAAGCCGAGATTATAGCTTCCCATTTCTGGCTACTCTGTTTTAATTCCTCCTCTGCCTTTTTTCTTTCCGTAATATCCCTGCTTATGCCAAGGATTCCAATCAGACTCCCATCACTTGCCCAGTAGGGGGTTTTAAGGGTATCAATAAGAACTTTCCGCCCGTCGGGATAGGTTATCCATTCTTCGTTGTGCTGTGACTGCTTTTGTTTAAGCATTTCAACATCAAAGAACCGGAACAAATCTGCCGACTCACGGTCGAAGAGATCATAATCATTCTTGCCAATGATCTCATTTCTCGATTTACCTACCAATTCTGCAAATGGAGGATTGCATCCAAGATAGGTTCCTTTAGTATCTTTGAAAAAGATGATATCAGGGATAGAGTCAAGTAAGGAGGTTATCAAACCTGTCTGTTTTATCCGTTCCACCTCTGCTCTTTTACGTGCAGTAATATCCTCCTTGATTGCAATGAAATGGGTGATTTGCCGGTTTTCATTGATAATCGGTGATATTAAAGCCGATTCCCAGTAATACTCCCCATTTTTCTTCTTGTTTTGGAGCTCTCCCTGCCATTGGTTGCCAGCCAAAATGGTATCCCATAGGTCTATGAATAATTCGTAAGGGGTAGATTCTGATTTTAATATTCTCGGATTCCTGCCAAGGACCTCCTCCCTGGTATATCCGGTCAGATCGCAGAACTTTGGATTTACATATTCTATATCACCGTCTGTATTAGTAATTACAATTGACGCCGGATTTTGCTCCACAGCTTTGGAGAGCTTTAGAATTTCTTCTTCGGCTTGTTTCCGTTCCTCAATTAATTTAATAAGCGAACTGAACAAATAACTGCTGTCTGAGGGAGCAGCCCCTTCCTCTATAATTTTTGTATGATCGTCAGGATTGAGAGCGTATATAGCCTCTTTTATTTTATGGATCGTCTCCTTCTGGGCTTCTGCGTCTAATTTAAGTTTCTGATAGGCCTCCCTGAGTTCCTGGGAACTGATTTCAATGGAGGTCTGGAGCAGTTGGGCGTCCTGCTCGAAATTTTCATAAGTATTGTTAATGTCCTGAATAAATGCGAAAAGACTTTGCGGCAAAGGGTCAATTGTCCCAAAATGACGCTTAATCTGACGTAATAAAAGTTTGTTCAATTTATTTTCCATTCTTAGGACGACTTATACTTCCTTAAACAGTGTGATGGTCATTGTTTGGTTATGAAGTTCACAATGTTGTTCAAAGGGTTTGATCGGACTGATTTCTCCGTAGGAATAAAATCCCGCAATGGTGGTATGCCTTCCAAAAGACTCCCGGATAATCTCCAGTTCCTCCTCTACCCTTTGCTTAAGCACTAATTTCCGACCTACGCAGCTGATCAGGATTGCAAGGTCCGGAGAAGAATCCTGAAGAGAGGTTTTCGACATCTCGGCAGCTCCGTTGGCACCCTCAATCAGGCGATCCGAATTTGCTTTCATCAGCCTCACATATTCACCCTGAGGAATATCTCCCGCAAATACCATGCTGCCATCAGCTTCATTAACAGCCAAAACCGTTCTTACTAATGCTGTTTCAGAATCTTTTAATCGCAGACTTAAAGGGAATAGCAACGCCGATGCCGGCAGATTCGCGGCATGGTCACCAAGGTATCGTTTGTATAACTCTAGGGCAGGATGGCCGTCAAGCTCATATAAAATATTTCCCTTCGATTTAGTAACCTCCCGATCAACTCCAAAGGAATCCCATCCGCCCATAGATCCATAGCCGACGCGGAGATGCTCACCGTAGAAACCAATAGCCAATACCAGATTCTTCTCACCTGCATGGTTATGAACAATTACAGTTTCATGAAAGTCCGCCTGGTCACCCGCCAGACCACCTGTTATCGGAATCCTGTCACTTAACTTGCTGTTTAACCCCTTCGTAAGTTCACTTCCATTAATATTCAATCCTTCGGATAACACCATAACATGAATAAGATGTTCATTATCAAGTTTTTCAGCAATCTTTTCACCGACCATGAAACTTTCTTCCATCGAATCTATAGGCTCTCTCGAAATTTTGACAGTTGTATTTTCAAACCATACCGCCGTACAGACAATATGATTATTCATCACTTCTTCCTGGTAAATCTCACCCGAAGTTGAACAACCTACTATTTGCGCTGCAGAATATCTTTCTGCAACTAAATCAATGTGTCGTTGATCTTTCAGTAGCTCCTTATTGCCAAACAAGAAAACAAGCTGAGCCAATTTTCCCAAGTTGTTTTCACTTTTTTTCCCCCAGCCTGTAGCCTCAGAATAAATAATTTGTTCAGTTTTCATTGTTCAATATTAATGAGTGGATTATAAAGGTGATCAGACAAAGTTATAAGTTTATTTTACAATACAGACTTTATCCTAAAAATAGAATAATCCAATGATTTTGAATAGTTTATAACTGAGTAGAATGCAGATTTAATAAAATTTCCGGTTAAATACTCAAAATTCAGTTGGTGCATCGCAAACCAGTTAATTCGTTTAAGGTCATTTGGCAAGGAATGCAAATTAGGAGATCAGTTTGCATTCCTGGCATGCCAAATATATTGAATCTATTCCTGAAAAACAAATTACTCTGCAGTGGTGGGATCAATGACTGTAAATACCTGACTGACAGAATTTGCCGGGAATCCACCTTGTCTTGCATGTTCGCGAACCATCTCTTCGTTGGGTGCAATGTAAATACAATAGACTTTATCGCCGGTTACATAGCTTTGAAGCCACTGAATCTCAGAACCCATCTTACTTAAAACTCCGCATGAGGTTTGCGAAATACCTTTTAATTGTTCGGCAGTCAGATTACTGGCACCGGGAATTTCCCGTTCTATTACATACTTTGGCATAAATTTTAGTTTTTAGTTATGTACTTATTTTATTATCAAAAGGGGTAACAATAATCTGATCGTAAATGTTTTGCAATTAATAAAAAGGTTGTTGATTCGATACTTGATTATTAAAATTACAGGGTTCCTCTCAGCCCGATCGCTTCTGCCCCCTTTTGCATGGCCAGAATAGTCTCTTCAACGAGGGATTCCACCGTCAATCCAAGCATTCCAGCTCCTTTAGCAATAATGTCGCGGTTGGCTCCCGCGGCGAAAGCCCTTGTGTTCCACTTCTTCATCACTGATCTGGTGGTGAGATCGAGGATACTTTTGGATGGTCGTACATAAACACAGGCGGTAATCAAACCGGTTAGTTCATCGGTTGCAAAGAGTATCTTCTCCATCCAATCCAGTGGTTCAACATCGGAACAGATTCCCCAGCCATGACTGACAATGGCGCGGATATACGATTCGGGCCAGTTTTCAGCTTCGAGGATTTTCCGGGTCATGACGCAATGCTGATCAGGAAATTGCTCATAATCCAGATCATGACAAAGGCCGATCACCCCCCATTTGTCGATATCTTCACCCGATTGGCCTGCAAAATAGCGCATCACTGCTTCAACTGCCAGTCCGTGACGGATCAGGCTATCCTGCTGGTTATACCGGCATAAAAGGGCAAAAGCTTCGTTTCGGGAAGGTCGTTTTTCCATACGATTTAATGATTGTTGGAAATGTAATGTTGATCATATTTTTTGAAAAAAAGTATCTGTGAGCAATACTGAAATTAGGATCAGGAAAATCTAAAACAATGAAAGCCCGCTAAAACTTAGCAGGCTTTCACACTATATCTATTTCTCTGGTTATTCTGGAGAAATTGCGTCGGTAGGACAAACTTCAGCGCATGAACCACAATCGGTGCAAAGACTAGCATCGATTAAAAAGATATCACCTTCGCTGATTGCTTCTACCGGGCACTCGTCAATGCAAGTTCCGCAAGCGATACATTCATCTGAAATTTTGTAAGCCATAACTACTGATTTTTTTGTTTATGATAATCCTGATGTTTTCCAATCTACGGCACAAAAGTACAAAGAATGGACAAAAAACAAATTCTATTTGTAATTTTTACTTATTTTAAACAGTGATTTTTTTGAGTTCTTTTTCATGGTAGGCACAGAAAGAGGATATTCCGCACGACTCACATTTGGGCTTCCGGGCAATACAGGTATATCTTCCATGAAGAATTAACCAGTGATGCGCGATTGGAATAAGTTCATCAGGGATATATGCGATGAGCTGTTTCTCCGTTTCCAACGGAGTTTTTGCATTGGCAGACAAACCGATACGGGCTGCAACCCTGAAAACATGAGTATCCACAGCCAGAGCCGGTTTATTAAACACCACTGATGCAATGACATTTGCAGTCTTGCGTCCAACTCCCGGAAGGGTTACTAACTGATCCACTTCTGAAGGTATGATCCCCTGAAAATCTTCAACCAGCTTTCGGGCCATTCCCACCAGGTGTTTCGCCTTGTTATTCGGATAAGAGATGGAGCGGATATACTCAAACACTTCATCGGGCTCCGCATCAGCCAGTTTCTGAGGTGTGGGAAACACCTTCAATAATTCAGGTGCGACGATGTTTACCCGTTTGTCGGTGCATTGGGCCGATAAAATTACAGCCACCAGCAATTCATAGGGATTGTTATAGTGTAGCTCAGTCTCAGCAACCGGCCTATTGGCTTTAAACCATTCAATAACCTTTTCAAAACGCTCTTTTTTTTGCATAAATCCGTAATTGAGTCCAGCCCTAAAATTAAGATCTTCTTTTGTAAATTTTCGTGCTAATTTTGTGCTCGTAATTTTAATTGTCTATGATCACATACCTGCAAGTCGAAAATCTATCAAAATATTGGGGAGAACTAACACTATTCGAAGGAATTAGCTTTTCGGTTTCGGAAGGGCAAAAGGTGGCGATGATCGCCAAAAACGGGGCCGGAAAATCAACATTAATGGATATTATTGCAGGTATTGAAACCCCGGATTCAGGGAAACTAACTCTTATGAACCCCGGGGCGATCGGGTACCTGCGTCAAAATCCCGATCTGAATCCGGAAGATACGGTCCTCGAAGCGGCATTTAAGGCTCCGGGCGAATTGATCCAGGCGGTCAAAAATTATGAGAAAGCTCTCGAGAATCACGATCCAAAACTACTTGACCATGCCATCGAGCGGATGAATGTGCTGAATGCATGGGATTTTGAGCTTAGGATCAAGCAAATTCTCACCCAGCTGAAGATTACAAACGTAAATCAACAGATCAAATTTCTTTCGGGAGGGCAGAAAAAAAGGGTGGCTCTTGCCCATATCCTGATTAATGAACCCAACTTTCTGATCCTTGATGAGCCCACCAACCACCTCGATCTGGAGATGATTGAGTGGCTCGAAAAATACCTTGAAAAAGCCAAATGCACCCTTTTTATGGTGACACACGATCGGTATTTCCTGGATCGGGTCTGTAATGAGATCATTGAATTGGATGATAATGCCATTTTCAAATACAAGGGGAATTACTCTTATTATGTCGAAAAGAGGGAGGAACGCATTCAATCTCTTAACGCCGAAATTGACCGTGCCCGGAATCTTTTCCGCTCCGAACTGGAGTGGCTCCGGAAAATGCCTAAAGCCCGAACTCACAAATCGAAATACCGCACTGAAAATGCCTATAAATTACAGGAAAAAGCCTCCCAATTCCGGGCTGACGATGATATTGAACTAACCGTGCAGGGGAAACGGCTGGGGAGTAAAATCCTGAACGTCAAAAGTCTTTGCAAAGCCTATGATGAGCTGGTCATTTTAGACAAGTTCAGCTATAACTTTGCCCGGCTGGAAAAAATTGGCATTATCGGGAAAAATGGCAGCGGAAAAACAACGGTCCTGAATATGCTGACAGGTAACTTATTGCCCGACAGCGGGACCATCGACGTTGGTGAAACAATCAGCTTTGGCTATTACCGACAGGATGGCATAAATTTCAAACCAGGTGACCGCGTAATCGATGTGATCAAAGAGATTGCAGAGGTGGTGGATCTTGGAAACGGGAACCGGATGAATGCATCCCAGTTTCTCAATTATTTCCTTTTCCCTCCCGAAACCCAATTCAATTATGTGGAAAAATTGAGCGGCGGAGAGAAAAGACGGCTCTACCTTTGCACTATTCTAATGCGTAATCCCAATTTTCTGATTCTGGATGAGCCAACCAATGACCTTGATATCATGACCTTAAATGTACTTGAAGATTACCTGCGTAATTTTCAGGGATGTGCTATTGTTGTCTCCCATGACCGCTTCTTTATGGACAAAATTGTTGATCACCTTTTCGTCTTTGAAGGCGACGGGGTAATCAAGGATTTTCCGGGCAATTATTCGGATTACCGGGATTGGCTGGAGGATAAAGAGAGGGAACAAAGGGCACCCGAGAAGCGTGAAAAAACGGTTAAACCTAAACCGGTAAAGGAGGGAATCCGAAAACTAAACTTCAACGAGAAACGGGAGCTTGATCAATTGGAAAAAGATATTGCACAACTTGAGGAGGAGAAGCTGCAGCTCGAAAAGGAGATGAATTCCGGGGAATTTTCATCAGATGACCTTGTAATTAAATCAAAACGTCATGGAGAAATCAGGGAATTGCTCGATGAGAAAGAGTTGCGTTGGCTGGAGTTGAGTGAATTAATGTAGGGACGAATGATTTCCATCCCTACCTTAATTCATTCCAAACTGGTGATCATCAGTCAAATCAGAGGTTTGATAACTTTCGCGTTCCATAACAAATGAGCCACCGGTCCCTTCAGAATCGCGGCTGTTCCCGACAATCTTCCCGTTAGGCAGAAGCTCACCGGTCCAGGTATCCAATTCATAAATTATATCTTCGTCGCTAAACAAAATCTCACAGGAGTGTGATTTAAGATCAATCTTTGTCCCATTGATCTTACCGGCAATCTCCTGCTTTACAATAAAGGTTTCCTCTCCGTCAATTTGTTCCGAGAAACGCAAAACGCCCTTGAGGTGTTTTCCTCTCTGGTTAATTTCAGCGTAACCGTTGTCCTTGCCAAATCCGAAATTCTCCTCAAATCGCCAACGTCCTGTCAGGTTAATTTTCTCGGGCATAACTTAACTGTTCCTTTAAAATTAATTTCAAATATTCAGAATCACACGTGAAAGTAATCAATTGATTCAAAGTATTCATCTTTAAGGGACAGAAACCGCCCTACTCCGGGCAGCTTCAGTCCTTCAACTATTTAAACCTTTATTTAACAAATGGCGCATTATTCAGGTAATCAAAACTTTTCTGAACGCTTACCAAAGGTTCAAAGCTGTATCGTTCAACTTCAACGATTGCAAATTTGGTGCCAGCTTTAGCCTTGTTGTCATAAATTGCCTTAAAATCTATTGTGCCGCTGCCATCAACTTCGGTCTCCCCTTTAATATGCAGCAATTCAAATCTTTTGGGATACTTATTGAAATATTCCACAGGTTTCTGTCCCCCTTTAACGACCCAGTAGACATCCATTTCAAAAGTCACTTTTTTAGGATCTGTATTCTTTAGCATATAATCATAAACCAGGTCAGTCCCATCAGTGATCTTATTAAACTCGTGATTATGATTATGATACCCAAACCGGATTCCTTTAGCATTACATTTCTCCCCGATTGCGTTAAAATAATCACAGGTTTTTTTCAGTGATTCCTGATTTTTATAAGGATAATCACCCATGGATGGTTTGATAATAAACGAGCACCCGGCCCTCTTATGAGCATCAATTGCCATGTCCCACCATTTCATTGCTGCGTCCCATGAAGCCTGATCGCCGGTATAATTCGGACCGGTATGAGAACTGATCAGTTTCATGCCATTGGCTTCTATAAGAGCCTTAAAAGCCTCCGGTTCCATCCCGTAAAATTTGCCATTATCAAAACCTGCTGCTTCCAGGGAAGTGTATCCCATTTTACCCATCTTTTCGATGGTCCCTTTCAAATCCTTTTTAAGATCATCACGGAGAGAATACATCTGCAAGGCGATTTCTTTCTTCCCTTTGGCAAGGGATTTTTGTGCTAAACCTACCATAAAACATGCCACCAATACCAGAGATACCAATGACTTAATCAAATTTGTTCTCATGCAATTTTAAATTTTAATTTTCGTAGAATAACTATTTTCGTATGGTGAACGAACAGGGCAAATTTAGAGTTATAATCGGTTAAAAAAAATTGAAGATTTATATTTAAACGTTTTTACCCTTTTATTTATTAAGTTTAACCCTTTGTTCAATTCAAGGCGGATAATCTAACTTTAAGTTAAACAGGATGAAAAGTGATCAGCTGGGTTGGTTGGGATTATGTGGTTTACTGAGTGTAACAACGATGCAGGCAAAAGAGCCTGTGATGCGAATGTTAAGTGGGCAAAAGCCTCCCAATGTTGTTTTAATCCTTACTGACGATCTGGGGTATGGCGACCTTAACTGTTATGGCGCCACGCAGTATATAACCCCCCATCTGGACAAACTTGCAGCAGGTGGGGTCAGGTTCACCAATTTCTATGTTTCGCAGGCTGTCTGCAGTGCTTCCCGGGCTGCGTTACTTACCGGGTGTTATTCGACCAGAATCGGGATAGGGGGTGCTTTATTTCCAAACTCCACCATCGGGTTGAACCCCCGGGAGGAGACAATACCCGAAATTCTGAAGAAGAAGGGTTACAAAAGTGGGATTTTCGGGAAATGGCATTTGGGATATCAGCGTAAATTCCTCCCCTTGCAGCAGGGATTTGATGAATACCTTGGATTGCCGTACTCGAATGATATGTGGAAATACAATCTTGACGGTTCTGTGGCTACCCCAGAACAAAACAAAAACAAAGCCAGCTACCCCCCTCTACCGTTAATTGAGGGGAATAATATGGTCCAGGAGATTAAAACTATGGAAGACCAGGCAACTCTGACCACAAGGTATACTGAACTGGCAGTAGCCTTCATCAACAAACACAAAGATGACCCTTTCTTCCTCTATGTGCCCCATTCGATGCCCCATGTTCCGATAGCTGCCTCAGCCAAATTCAGGGGAAAGAGCAATCAGGGGCTTTACGGGGATGTGGTGATGGAAATCGACTGGTCCGTCGGACAGATCATGGAGGCACTTGAGAAAAACGGACTTGCCGGAAATACGCTGGTCATCTTTGCTTCAGATAACGGACCATGGATTAATTACGGGAATCATGCAGGTTCAGCAGGGGGGTTTCGCGAAGGGAAAGGAACCAGTTGGGAAGGGGGCCAAAGGGTTCCATGCATCATGAAATGGCCCGGTCATATCCCCGGGGGAACCGTTTGCAACCGGATGGCTGCGATGATGGATATTTTGCCAACCCTGGCAGATATCGCCGGGGCCCCTCTGCCCAAACTCAAAATTGACGGGGTCAATATTATCTCCTTACTCAGGGGGGACCTGAATGCAAATCCGCGTGAGGTTTTTCTGTATTATTACAATTCAAATTGTCTCGAAGCTGTACGAAAGAATCAGTGGAAACTGGTCTTCCCTCACCGGTCACAAACCTATGAAGGATACTTGCCCGGGAATGATGGTGTTGCCGGGAAAACAGGAATTATCCAGGTAGAAACCGCATTGTTCGACCTTCGGCGAGATCCGGGGGAACGCTATGATGTAAAGGAACTTTATCCTGAGGTTGTGGCAGAGCTCAGTAAGATTGCCGATGAGGCCAGAGCCGACCTGGGTGACGGAATCAGGAATATCAAAGGGGCAAATGTGCGCGAACCGGGAAGAATGGAGGTAACCGAGCCCAAATAAGCTGCTGTTAAAGCCTCTTTTGATTACAGACTGCAGGTTGTGAGCAATTAATAATGGTTAATGATTAATGGTTAATGGTTAATGGCTGATGCATAAAGGCTAATGACTTATTTTGTTGATTAGCGAAGAATGATATTCATCCATTCCGGTTACATGCATTGTTAATGGGAACAGATTTAAATTTCAAAATGAAGAAACAAATCAAAACAGGGATTGCCCTGGGCCTCTGTCTGACCGGATTAGCCCCGGTGTGCGCTGGTCAATCCCGGGACCACAAAAGACCGAATATCCTTTTCATCATGAGCGATGATCACGGTTACCAGGCGATCAGCGCCTATGGTTATGGATTAAATTCGACCCCCAATATCGACAGGATAGCCAAAGAGGGGGCAATTTTCACGCGGTCATTTGTGACCAACTCCATTTGTGCCCCCAGCCGGGCCGTAATGCTCACCGGGAAATACAGCCACCTCAACGGGAAAATAGATAACAACGGCGGATTCAACTGGGATCAGGCGAGTTTCCCTAAACTCTTACAGCAAAACGGATATCAGACTGCCCTGATCGGAAAGATCCATCTGGACGGATCTCCGCAGGGGTTTGACTATTCGAATGTCCTGCCCGGACAAGGGGATTATTACAATCCCGATTTCATTGAAAATGGAGTTCGCAAACAGGTTCCAGGCTATGTAACCACACTAACCACCACGTATGTACTTGACTGGCTCGAACAGAAACGCGATAAATCAAAACCCTTCTGCCTGCTCTATCATCAAAAAGCGCCACATCGCAACTGGTTACCGGAAGAAAAATATCTGAATCTTTATGAAGACCGTGACTTCCCCTTCCCGGGTAACTTTTTCGATGATTATTCAGGTCGTGGCACCGCAGCCCATACCCAGGAGATGGGAATCGTCAAAGACATGATGTGGGGTCATGATATGAAATTTGAGAACGACCCGTATACCGGAAAACCGACCAACTTCATGCCCGATATTCAACGAATGGATGAAAATCAACGTAAGGCCTGGCGGGCGGCTTACGATGCCAAAAATGAAGAATTTAAAAGAACCATGCCCACTGGACGGGATCTGGCCAAATGGAAATACCAGCGGTATATCCGCGATTATCTGAAGTGCATTCAATCCATTGATGATGGTGTGGGTGAAGTACTTGATTACCTGGATAAAAATGGATTGTCCGAAAATACAATCGTTGTTTATACTTCCGATCAGGGTTTTTATTTGGGGGAGCATGGCTGGTTTGACAAACGATTTATGTATGAAGAGTCATTCCGGACACCGCTGCTAATCCGGTATCCCAAAGAGATAAAGCCCGGAACTGTGGTGAAACAGCTGGTCTTAAATCTCGACTTTGCACCCACATTTTTAAATTATGCCGGGATTCAGGAGCAAAAGGAGATGCAGGGAGAATCTTTTCGCAAAGTCTTAAGCGGGGAATCTACCACATGGCGGGATGCCATCTATTACCACTACTTTGAATATCCCGGGGTTCACGCCGTAAAACGACATTATGGGGTCCGAACCGAACGTTATAAACTCATCCATTTCTACTTTGATGTGGACGAATGGGAGCTGTATGATCTCGAAACAGACCCACATGAAATGAAGAATGTTTACAATGATCCTTCCTATGCCGGTGTCCGGTCTGACCTCCACCGGAAACTGGAAGAACTGCGCGTAAAATATAAGGATTCAGATGAGGTTACCCGGTCATTCCTGCCTCCTGTAAAGAATAAATAATTGTGAAGATATATTCTAAAAAGAAAGAAATATGATTAGCAGCGATAAAAAATGTATCCGTAATTTCGAAGATCAGAATATTCAATCAATTAACTAAAACTATTTTCAAGTGAAAAAAATTAACAGCTATTTAAAGATGGCAGTCATCCTGATTTTATTTAATGCCTTTACTCATGCTTTATTTGCCAAAAACGAGGTAAAACAGCTTGTTTGTGAATACAAAATCGATCCAATCGGCATTGATGTTGTAAAACCACGGTTAAGCTGGCAACTCTTCTCCACTGAAAATGGAGTCATGCAGACGGCCTATGAAATCCGTGTTGCAGAGTCAACGGCAAAGCTCAGTTCGGGAAAATTGATCTGGTCGACCGGGAAAGTGAGTAATTCCCAATCGGTGAACGTGATTTATAATGGTCCGGCCTTAAGCTCCTCAGTTCGGGTTTACTGGCAGGTTCGGGTTTGGGACAGCAAAAACAAGGCAACCGCCTGGAGTGCTCCTGCATTCTGGGAAATGGGGATCCTGAGCCCATCCGAATGGAAAGGGACCTGGCTTACTTATGGTAATCCGAAGGAAATCAAGGAGTCGCTGCCATCCCAATATTTCAGAAAAGAGTTTGAATTATCCAAAAAAGTCAAGTCTGCCAGGGTTTATGCAACCTCACTTGGATTTTATGAGCTTCACCTGAACGGCGCAAAAGTATCAACCGATCTTTTCACTCCGGGGTGGACGAGTTTTAAGAAGCGGTTACAGTACCAGACCTATGATGTAACATCAATGCTTCGGGATAAGAACGCAATTGGTGTTGTGCTTGCTGACGGGTGGTACCGGGGAAACCTGGGATGGTCTAAAAGGGGTGCGTATTATGGTAGCCAGCTGGCTTTTTTGGTTCAGCTTCAGGTAACCTATACCGATGGAACTGTAGAAAATATCAGTTCAGACAACAGCTGGAAAGCAACGGCAAACGGTCCTATTCTCGGGGCCGATATCTATAACGGTGAAACTTATGATGCCCGTCTTGAACTTACCGGATGGGATCAACCCGGTTACGATATGGGAAAATGGAACGATCCGCTTCCGTTTAATCAGTCGAATGATATCCTCATTGCACCCCATGGCGTTCCGGTAAAGGCGATTCAGGAGATCAAACCGATCAAACAGTTTGTTACTCCCAAGGGCGAGCTCGTTTACGATATGGGACAGAATATGGTAGGCTGGATAAGGCTGAAGATTTCCGGGAAAAAAGGGGATCAGGTTACACTTAAATTTGCTGAAGTACTTGATAAAGAGGGAAATGTTTATACCGAAAATCTTCGTGCCGCAAAAGCAACAGATGTTTATATTCTGAAAGGAGAAGCGACTGAAACATTTGAACCCCATTTTACTTTTCACGGGTTCCGGTTCCTGAAAATTGAGGGGGTGACCACTCCCCCATCACTTGACCAGATTACCGGTGTTGTGATTCATTCTGATATGAACCCTACCGGAAATTTCAGCTGTTCGGATACGCTGATCAACAAACTTCAGCATAATATCCAATGGGGGCAGAAAGGTAATTTTGTAGATGTTCCAACCGATTGTCCGCAGCGCGATGAGCGTCTGGGCTGGACCGGTGATGCACAGGTATTCAGCATGACTGCGGCTTTTAACTTTAACGTTGCGGCATTTTACACCAAATGGCTGGGGGATGTGACTGCGGACCAGCTCCCGGACGGTAAAGTTCCTCATGTAATCCCGGATGTATTAAACGGAGGCGGTGGTTCGACTGCCTGGGCTGATGTATCGGTTATCGTTCCCTGGACGGTTTATCTTTCATACGGTGATGTTCAGATCCTTGAACGACAATACCCAAGCATGCAAGGGTGGGTTGGATACATGACCAGCCGGGCACGGCCAGACCACCTGTGGATTGGCGATTCCCATTTTGGCGACTGGCTGGCCTTTGCAACCACCAATTCAGACTATCCGGGCGCAACGACCGAAAAAGATCTGATTGCCACAGCCTATTATTATCATTCGACAACCCTACTGAGCAAGGTCGCTTCAATCATCGGGAAAAAAGAGGACTCTGAAAAATATAAAGCTCTCGCTGCCAGTATCAAGGAGGCCTTCAATCACGAATTTGTAACCCCCAACGGACGGTTGGTATCGCATACCCAAACAGCCTATGCACTGGCCCTGGCCTTTGATTTGCTTCCCGAAAATTTAGTGCCCAAGGCTGCAGAATATTTTGCGGCGGATGTCAAAAAATTCGGGCACCTTACCACAGGATTCGTTGGGACTCCGTTGTTGTGTAAGACACTATCTGCCATCGGACGCGACGACCTGGCATTCATGTTACTGAATAACAAGAAATATCCCTCATGGTTATATCCTGTAATGCAGGGTGCCACCACTATCTGGGAACGTTGGGACGGTCAGAAACCTGACGGTTCCTTCCAGGATAAAGGGATGAACAGCTTCAACCATTATGCCTATGGCGCTATCGGGGAGTGGCTTTATCAGCATGTTGCAGGACTTAAAATGGATGAAAACCTGCCAGGCTATAAACATATCCTTTTTGCTCCCCATCCAGGCGGTGGACTAAAAAATGCAGGCGCTGAGATTTCCACACTTTACGGCAAGGTGTCGTCATCCTGGAAGTTCGAAAATGAGAATTTTGTATATGAGGTCATTATCCCTGCAAATACGACTGCAACCGTTTCATTACCTTATGCCAAGGCAGACCAGGTTAAGCAGGACGGAATGCCCGTAAAAGGTGCCTTTGTTCAAAACACCAATGAATTGCAAATTAATCTGGGTAGCGGGAAATATTGTTTCGCTTATCCGGCTCAGGCGCTTATGGCGGCTGTTGCAGAGAAAAAGAAATAAAAGGGTTGAAAAATAAAAGAAAAAGGCTGCAGATATTGCGGCCTTTTCCATTTCTAACCACTAATTTTCGGCAACTTCCGTTAAAAATCTGAGCCAGGTAGTGGCAACTGAAAATTCCCGGACTGTTTTAGGGGTTAAATTCCTATTATCGGCCAGTTGAACCGGATTAAGCCAGAATTTACACTCTCCATCGGCTGTTTCAACATGAATATGTGGTGGCTCACAATACTCGTCCGAATAGAAATGAAACCTGTACAGTCCAATGGGTAAAACTGTTGGCATTTTATTAACTTTCCACTACCATGTGAAATTACAAAAAATAGAAATATAAAACTGCAAGAAATTCATTTCTGTTTTCACAGTAAAAAAAAACCTTTATATTTGCATCCGCTTAACCGGAGGAACAATCGTTAACGAACATTGGTTAAAAGCCATTGTTGTCAGAGTTTGTAAAGAATAAAAATGCGGGAATAGCTCAGTTGGTAGAGCACGACCTTGCCAAGGTCGGGGTCGCGAGTCCGAGTCTCGTTTCCCGCTCAGATTAAAAATCGTTCTTTTTGACATTACAATGCGGGAATAGCTCAGTTGGTAGAGCACGACCTTGCCAAGGTCGGGGTCGCGAGTCCGAGTCTCGTTTCCCGCTCATCGTAATGCCCAGGTGGTGGAATGGTAGACACGTTGGACTTAAAATCCAATGGCCATTATGGCCGTGCGGGTTCAAGTCCCGCCCCGGGTACGATTATTGATTGAAACCTGCTGATTATCAGCGGGTTTCTTCATTTAAGGGGAAAGAATAGGGAAAGCATTGTGTTTTTGAAGAGAAATCGAAAGAACGCGTAAAAAAGCATTTTTCATCGACCCGGCGAAAAAATCTGACTCCAAAAATCAATTGAATAATTTTATCGCATCATTTTCTTCAAGGAAATCCAATTAATTTTCATCCGAATATAAATTGTTTTACAATGGCCGGATGGAACTCGCATATAAATGTTCATCCATGTTTGTGTTTGCCAAACATTCTCGTTTCATACCCAGAAAATTATCATTATTAACAAGTATGCCGATTTTGTGATTTTAATACGGAAATATACAGTATCAAATAGGTGCTTTTTGAAAACTCCCTTTGCGCTTTTAAGATAAAGACTTTTCAAAAGAGAACATTATGTACCACTTTCACAAATGAAATTTTTCAAATCTAACCGGGCGAATTGCCGGATAGATTCAAAATAAATCACAAATATGCGAGTTCATCGGTAAAAAAGCCGCTGAAAACCTACCATAAAGAAAACTCTCCCGGTATATGCCAGGATAAAATTGGCTGCAATCATTTGCATTTTAAAAAAGTATTGGATGAGCTGGCCAGTGATTCCGGACTTGTATTCACTTCAACCATGATTTATCCAGAATAATACAATTGAATCGAAAGCAACTATCAAGTGATCAGGCGATCGTTCATCAGAATCCATAATATAGTCAATAATACACTGAACTGGAAAGGCCGCGTAATTGGGCCCTCCAGAGCTGAGAAATGAAGGAAACCGTATATCACAGTTCAGCAGATATTTATATGGATTCTTTAGGATCTATTTGACCTGGTGGTGAGTGGCAAATTAGTCGGCAAATCCATATAAGATCAGAATTTCAAAACTTACCTTTTTTAAGATATCTAATTTGAATTTTTGGCTTTATTCTTGTATGTTGTTGATTCATCTCAGTTAAAGATTATTTTTGTCGTTAAGAAACTAAGCACTGCTAACATACATGGACTCCCTTGAAACGAATGAATTGTGGCAAAGGTTTAAAAGTGGCGATGACAATGCATTGTCATCGCTTTACAATCGTTATATCCACCAGTTATATTCCTATGGTCTAAAAATCCATGGAGATGAATCCTTGGTAAAGGACAGTATCCAGGAAGTCTTTATTCAACTAATCGACAGAAGGAAGAAAATCAGTACTTCAGCGTTTACAACGATTTATTTATTTAAATCGCTGCGCAATAAGTTACTTGAAGAACTGCGATCAAAAAACCGGAGATCAGATATAGTTCGGTCTATCACAGTGGATGACAACAACCTCGAAGTTAGTCCGGAGGAGACCTTTATGCAGTCTGAGGAGGAACAATCCCGATTAGTAATCATGAAAGCAGCCCTTAGTAGACTTTCTGATTACCAACGGGAAGCACTGTTTCTGAAATATTCTCAGGGCCTTGAATATGAAAAAATTGCCGAACTGTTGGAGATTGATATATCTTCAGCCAGAACTCTGATTTACCGTTCACTCAAAAAGGTGAAACAGGAGATCAGCACTAGAACCCAGCTGATACTACTCTTTTTCCGCTCAATTTTAAATTCAGATTTTACAAAGTTATCTTATTGAATGATAGATTATTGATAAAATTGATCTTCATGAATTTTATCCATTGCTTTCAGTGAACAGTAAACTAATTACCTAAAAAATGTGCCACTCAGTTGCCAAAGGTAAGTTGTTGCAAATGGTTATTTCAGGAGCCTTAAAAGATATTTCAAGTTCAAAATATTCTGTCAGTCCCAAAGACCTAACCAATTGAATTTAAGTGTAATTTATCACTAACATGAAGTAATTTTCATTTATTTGTGAAAAAATGTTTAATTTTTTGTCTATAAAACTAGCCCCCGATCATTTATTAGTGTTATGAAAAAAGAAACGAACATCGATTTTATTTCGCTACTTCAGAATGAAACCTTCCTGAATTTGGCAAGGGATACGGATAGCTTTGTAAATCAGCTGGATATTCTTGATAAGGCCTTTCCGGGTAAAAGAGACACAATTGCTTATGTTCTTGAGTTTCTGAAAGCCAATCTTGCAGATCAGAAAAAAATGTCTGCAAACGATGTAATTTCAATATGGCAAAACGTCCGGAAGGCAGCCGGTCAAAATAAAAGGGTTATCCTGCGCCGGATGATTTTTAATGATCTATGGAAGGCAGCAGCAATACTAATCATTGTTCTGACTAGTTCTGTGTATATCTATCACCGGATTACATCAGATCCTCTTGCGGATATTGCTTCGGCTAAAAGTGTGCCGGATAATGAGGCAATGATCATTCTTTCAGATGGTTCCAGACACCTGCTAAACAAAAAGGATTCACTGATTGAATACAGCCCCACGGGAGGGGAAGTGATCGTCAAAAGTAAGCATGAGGAAGAAAAACTTAATAATCAGAGCACCTCACAATCTGTAGCTATTAACCAGATTGTCGTTCCACTTGGACATAGGCACAGTATTATTTTATGTGACGGAACCAGGGTGCAATTAAATTCGGGCAGCCGGTTGGTATATCCGGCTGAGTTTACGGGCGAAACAAGGGAAGTCTGGTTAAAGGGAGAAGGTTATTTTGAAGTTACAAAGAATCAGGCAAAACCATTTATAGTAAAGACCGATTTTATGAATATTAAAGTGCTAGGAACGGTCTTCAATATTTCCGCCTATAATGACGAGCCAACCGCATATACTGTTCTGGTCGAAGGCAAAGTAGAAGTATCTCAAAAAAACAGGTTGTTTGGAAGTACAGAAAAGTATTTAAGTCCAGGACAGGGGTGTTTTTATTCACTTGAAACGAAAAGTTTAGATATCCGGAAAGTTGACCTGTATAATTATATCTCCTGGAAAGATGGATTATTTTATTTCAAGGATAAGCCTTTAGCCGATATCGTTGGCCGCCTTAGAAAATATTATAATCAAAATATCCGAATCGAGGCGGGGAAATTGCCTGAGACACTGATCTCCGGTAAACTCGTACTATCTGACAACCTTGATATTGTGATGAAATACCTCGCCAAAACGTTGGAGGTAAGATATGTAAAAGATAAAGATGGAGAGTTCATTCTTTCAAACTAAGGAATTATAATAAATATGCTTAATGAGCTACTTTGACTAGGGTTGGCTCTTTGTAGCAAGAAACTTGAATATAAATATCAGGTGATTTTTAACAGGTGGCAGCGGACAATCGAAAATATCAATTTCACTTTAAATTATTGATATTTAACCAATTAATAACTAACTAAACATCAAATGCGTATGGAATAAAAAAAACCAGAAAAACGAAAACCGGCGAATGTTGCTGCATTCACCGGTCAAAATTCGAGATTAAAATTCACAAATTATTTTACTCACTTTAATCATTACAAATGTATGAAAAAAAACCGTTATGAACTATGCGGCTTCAGTTGTCGCGTGAAAAAAATGTTGTTTGTCATGAAATTAACCATCTTAGCATTCTTCTTAGGGTTAATGAGTCTTTCAGCTGCTTCAACTTACTCACAAAACACCAAGATTACACTGGATTTGGAGCACATGACCTTGATTGATGTATTCAAACAAATCGAGGCTCAGAGTGATTTTGTATTTATTTACAAGAATGAGGCGATAAACCTTGACAAAAAAGTCGACGTTAAAATCGAAGGGGCTACCGTTGACAAGATTCTCGACCAGGTCCTTCAGGATTTTGGAGTTAAATATGAGATCATTGATAAACAAATCATTATTACACCCAATCACTCGATTTCTTCAAAAACTGAAGAAATAAAACTAACTGAAGGGGTATCCCAGCCTGGGAAAAGAGAGATTTCAGGTATGATAAAAGATCCTAAGGGGATTCCACTCCCGGGGGTAAGTATAGTAATCAAAGGAACCACTTTGGGGATCGTTTCGGATTCAGAAGGTAAGTTCAAAATAAATGTCCCTTCTGAATCAAAAATCCTCGTCGTCTCATTTATTGGAATGAAAACACAGGAAATCATTATGGGAAACGATGATTCATTCAACATAACGCTTGCCGATGAGGCAGTTGGACTTGATGAAGTGGTGGCAGTTGGATATGGAACACAGCGAAAAGGAAATCTTACAGGTTCCATTGCAAGCATTAAAACAGATAAACTAACCATTGCCCCAATATCCAGCACTATTAATGCACTTGTCGGGCATTTACCCGGATTAGTTGCAAAGCAAAGCAGTGGTATGCCAGGATCTGATGCATCCGACTTAAGTATCCGTGGATTCGGCAATGCATTGGTAATCGTTGATGGCATCGAATCAACTTTCAATAATCTCGATGCCAACCAGATAGAGTCTGTTTCTATCTTAAAGGATGGCGCTGCTTCTATTTATGGTGCACGCGCAGGTAATGGTGTTATTCTGGTTACTACCAAACGTGGTCAAAACCAAAAACCGACGATCACTCTTAATTCTTCTTACACACTGCAAGGGATTACCAAAATACTTAAACCTGCTAGTTCAGGACAACGATCTGAAATGGAACGTGAATCATGGATACAATCAGGAAAACCGGAAGAACTCGCACCATGGACTGCCGATCAGGTGGCCAAATTTTATGCAGGAAATGATCCTGCCTATCCCAATACAGACTGGTATAACTATACGTTCCGTGATTGGGCTCCCCAACAAAATCACAATCTGTCAATATGCGGAGGAAGTGAAAAAATTAGTTATTATGGTTTTTTTGGTTACACTGATCAGGAAACTATGATTAAAAAAAATGGTGGTGATTACTCCCGATACAATATCCAGTCGAACATTGATGCCTCTGTGACCAAAAATCTTAAAATGTCAATTGACTTATCCATGGCATACGAAAATCGCAATTTTCCGATCCGTGGATTGAACAACGGTGGCGCTTTTTGGCAGGATTATTACAACACAAAACCTTGGTATCCGGCAACATTACCTGATCCCACTAAAGTTGCATGGGGAGGTATCGATGTAGGAAGCGTTGCTACTGTTTCCAATATTGCTTTGATGGGTTATAACCTTGACCAAAGACAAGATTTTAGGGGAACCATTGCATTTACCTATGACTTCGAAAAAATTCCAGGCCTTAAGGCAAAAGCATTTGTAAATTACTCCGATATTTTCGACTATTTTAAAAATTTTAATAAACCTATAAATTTTTACACGTATAATCCTGCGAACCAGACTTATACTGTAGCTGCAAGTTTTAATATGAGTACTCTTAGCGAAGGATTTGGCAAATCAAAAACTCTTACCCAACAATATTCACTAAACTACGACCATACATTTAATAAGATTCACAGGGTTTCGGCATTGGCTCTTTTTGAGGGAATGGACTATCACTCCAACAATTTAAGTGCATACCGTTCGAATCTTCTTACACCTGCCATTGATCAAATGTTTATAGGCAGCACTACGGGGATGGGAAACGATGGATCAGCCAGTGAGATGGGGCGTGTAAGTTACGTCAGTAGAGTAAATTACAGCTTTAAGGATCGCTATTTATTGGAGACAATCATGCGTGCCGATGCGTCGGCTAAGTTTCCCAAAGAAAACCGATGGGGGTATTTCCCAAGCGTATCTTTGGGTTGGGTAATCTCACAGGAAGACTTCATGAAAGAAATAAGGGCACTGGATAATTTGAAATTGCGAACCAGTTATGGCCAATCGGGGAACGATGCAGTGGGAAATTTCCAATACTTATCTGGTTATTCAGTGGGAGGATCTGCAATTTTAAATGATGCTGCTCAACCATGCATATATATTACCGGCTTGGCCAACCCTATGTTGACCTGGGAAAAAATAATCATTTACAATGCCGGTCTTGATTTTTCTTTCTTGAATAAAAAAATCTATGGAACAGGTGATGCATTTTATCGTGAAAGGAATGGAATTCCTGCTACTCGCATTACATCGTTACCATCCACTTTTGGGTCGGCACTTCCACCCGAAAACCTAAATAGTTTAAATGACCGTGGTTTTGAATTGGTTTTGGGAACCAGCAAAACCGTTGGAGACTTTACTTATGATATCAATGGGAATATTTCCTGGTCGCGTTCCAAATGGAACCATTTTGAGGAACCCGTTTATACCGATCCTGACCAGAAAAGAATCAATCAACATTCAGGACAATGGACTGATCGTACAATGGGATATGTATCAGATGGTTTATTTTCCAATCAGGCTGAAATTACTGATCTTGATTATGTTTATTCTGATTTAGGCGGAAACTCATCGCTCCGACCCGGTGATGTGAAATACAAAGATTTAAATGGAGATGGTAAACTGGATTGGAAAGACCAGAAAGATATCGGAAAAGGGACTATGCCCCACTGGATGTATGGAATGAACTTTTTATTGAAGTATAAGAATTTTGACTTTAACGGGTTGTTCCAGGGCGCTTTCGGATATAATACCTATATTTATTTAGAACAGTATCCGAATAGCGAAGAATATGATTTGCGTTGGACAGAAAAAAATAATAATGCCAATGCTTTGGTTCCTCGTCTGGGGGGAGCAGGTACTAATTTTTATACCTCAAATTACCGATATAAATCAACATCTTACCTGCGTTTAAAAACAGCCTCATTCGGCTACGAAGTGCCCAAAAGCTTACTTGATAAAGCTGGAATTAGCAAACTTAGGGTGTATGTTGCAGGAACCAATTTATTGACTTTAAGTACACTCAATAAATACGGGGTGGATCCTGAAACTGTGTCAGGTTCCATTATGGTTTATCCACAACAGCGTACAATTAGTTTTGGTTTGAATATGTCCTTTTAACAGTAAATAAAATCATTAAAAATTATGAAAAAACTAATATATTTATTATTAATGGTTTTCCTGGTTGTTACTTCTTGCCAGGATTATATTTTAGATAAACAGCCCAAAAATCTTATTACCGATGCTACGGTTTGGAGTGATCCTACACTAATCGATGCTTTTTTGACCATGCAATACAGTTTAACTGCCGTTATGGTACAAGAAGCTGCAACTTATATTCCAAGCTGGGGTGTAGGTTCTCCAGTTGTAGGTGGAGTATGGGATCCAAACGATCTGTATAAAAGTGAACAGGGTTATGGCCCATTGGTAATTAGCAACATTGCCGATGAAGGGAGAGCTGGATGGGCAATCGTTGATGTTTTTGGATATAAGATAGGAGGATTGAACGTCAATGGCGGACTTTTGGAATGGTGGGAATATCCGTATTACATTATCAGGAATTTGAATCAGTTTATTGAACGGGTACCCAATTCGCCTATTGATGCTGATCTTGCAAAAATGAGAATGGCCGAAGCACGTTTCTTAAGAGCATTTAACTATTTCGCAATGGTGAAGCGCTACGGTGGCGTTCCATTAATTACGAAACAACAAAATTTGAATGATCCAAAAGACGAACTGTATCCAGCACGGAATTCGGAACAGGAAATCTATGATTTTATTATTTCTGAAATGGATGCGATTGCGAATGATCTTCCTGTAAGTCAGACCATCGGACGTCCATCAAAGTGGGCTGCATTAACATTAAAATCACGTGCTGCACTGTATGCTGGCAGTATTGCACAATTTGGTACTGTTCAGCTAAATGGCAAGATAGGAATTCCTCAAAGTGAGGCAAATTCCTATTACCAAAAAGCTTATGACGCATCTGCACAAATCATTAATTCAGGGGTTTATCAGCTATACAACAACGATGCGGATAAAGTGAAGAACTTCAGAAATATCTTTATGGTAAAGAAAAATAGCGAAGTGATCTTTGCAAAACAGCATAATTATGTTGATTATCTTACAGGTGGTGGCGGCACATGGGATTACGATTTTGTTCAACGGCCAAAACCTCATGCATGGAATGGGGGTATGGGGAACGAACCCTACCTGGAAATGGCCGAAGAATTTGAATATAAAGATGGAACCCCGGGGAAACTCGACCGAAATGCAATTCAGCAAGGACTTTGGAGTATAGATGAGTTATGGGGGAAAAAGGATCCTCGGTTTTTTGCTACACTTTATACCCAGGAAACCCCCTGGAGAGGTGGAATGGTTGACTTTCACAATGGACTAATAACGCCCGATGGAACGATTTTGGACAGCGGATCAGATGCCTATCAAGGTGTTGCCGCATGGGGTACTCAGGATTTGTGGGGTGGAGGAGATTTCGGTACAGGATTTGGTGTCTTGAAACTTCTGGATGAACAAGTCGGTATTGGGACTTCCTGGTCGAATTCGGGTACGGATTACATAGTATTCCGGTATGCTGAAGTGTTGTTGAATTTTGCCGAAGCCGCCTTTGAATTGGGTAAATCAGGCGATGCGCTGAATGCGGTAAATCAGATCAGATCGAGAGCAGGAATTGCTGCATTGACCTCCGTAGATCGTGAAAAAATTCATCATGAGCGCAAAGTTGAATTGGCTTTTGAGGGGCATCGCTACTGGGATTTACGTCGGTGGAGAACAGCCAAAACGACATTAACAGGTACATTTTCCGGATTACGTTATACTCTTGACTATACTACTCAAAAATATAAATTGCAAGTGCTTGATAATATCGACGGAATACCTTCCATGTTTAATGATCAGAACTACTATTTCCCAATCACTTTGAAAAGAACTGGCGCCAACAATAATCTAGTTGAAAATCCGGGATATTAATTTTAACTCAATGAAAATACCGAATAACACCTGTTATTCGGTATTCTTTGAATAACGCTTCATGTGTTTTAACGAATTGTCTTTTTTATGTTTGATTTTTTTGTTTGGGGTTCCGCCCTTTTCGGCTCAGTGCAGGAAGAATAACTGATGACCCGAATAAGAAATAATGGTTCCTAAATATTGTGACTAACCAAAAGTATATAACCTTATGAGAACAAATGAAAGTCACAAAAATTACGAAGCCTTATCTTACTGGAGATTCTGCTGTTGTCAGGAAATATTGGTTAGGCACAAGCTGTTCTACTTAAATCTTTTGAAAATCAAAAAGATTATTCAAACATGTGATGGACAAATACGATTAAGAATGGGAATAAGATATTTTCAATAAAAATAAGTCGTTACGCACTTTCGTTTGATTATCAAAATCTTGCATTAACAAGTTTACTTGTCAATAAGGCGCAAGCTTCAGAAGATTTTGTTCTGAGAGAGACGAATGATCAATCTTTCCCTTCAAATAATCCTTGTCAACTAAGTTTTGGTATGGAAACCGAAGGCAGCATGTATTGGTGTACTACATCCTATGGAAATGTTGATGATTGTCAGTTAATTGATCCCGGAAAAAATTTTCAAAGAAGGTTTATTAATAAGCTTCCTGATTTAATTGGTTGCGATATTTATAACAGTGGATTAGAAATTTCTTCCTGGCCTGATCGCTTGTTATTTATACTTAGGGTAACACCAACCTGCGAATTGCAAAATAGAGGACTGGAATTTGATTTTGCTATACCTTCAGCATACAGTGTGTTACTTGATAAAGGTGACGTGAAGGCGTTTAAGAATCCTGCTAATGGAAGTGGTTTCATTGTATTCAAGTCTGCAAACGCAACAATTAATGCGGTTAGCGGCAATACCGTTAATGCAAATTGGGAAAAAGCACCTTGTGGTCATCTGGAAAACAACTATTATTTATTTCTCAGGAACTGCGACTTTTCATAAACAGATATCAATTGAAAAGGAAAGTTTGAACCCGCAAAATCGAATTATAATGGACTTAGGCAAAATGTACGATATAGCAACTGTAAAAGGCAACAATCAATCGGAAATTGTACTATGGTATCCTCCTTACAAGATTGATGTTAAAGCGTATGTAAAGGCGGGAATCAATGATTTGGAAATTGCTGTGACCAATACATGGCCAAATGCAGTTATTGGGGATGAACAAATTACGGCTGATATCAATGACGGTGCTTCCGGCTCAGGAAATGGTATCCCAACAATGTCATTACCTGATTGGTTGATAAATGGTCAGCCCCGACCTTCAGCAAGAAAAACGTTTGCCATGTGTAACTACTATAACAAAGAAAGTAGGTTAAAACCGACAGGATTGGTTGGCCCCGTCAGACTATTGATAGCAAATACTGTAAAGCTTTAATTTTCGGGTTTTCCAGATAATACCATAAAACATTTAATTCTAATATATGAAAACGATTTTTTTTTTGTTGCAATGATGTTTTTTACACTTAGTACTGTTTATAGCCAGGAATTAAGATCCGACCAATATCCGAATTCCCATTTAAAGGAATGGAGAGAAATGAATAAATCCAAAAAAGCCACATTTGACTGGTTCAAGGATGCCAAATATGGAATGTTTATCCATTGGGGATTGTATTCAATACCGGGAGGAATATGGAAAGGTAAAACAATGGAAGAAATTAATAACCCTCCCAATGTAGCTGAATGGATTATGCATGCTGCCAAAATTCCGAGAGCAGAATACGCAAATCTTGCCAAACAGTTTAACCCGGTTGCTTTTAATGCCGATTCTATTGTAGGTCTGGCAAAAAATGCCGGTATGAAATATCTGGTAATCACTGCCAAACACCACGATGGATTTGCTTTGTACGATTCAAAATTCAGCGCTTTCGATGTAATGGACGCAACCCCTTTTAAGCGTGATCTCATTTCTGAATTATACAAAGCCTGTAAAAAGCAAAATCTTGAGTTTGGCCTTTACTATTCTCATAACATTGACTGGATGGATGGGACCGATTCTCAGGTCAAGGAAAACCTTAACGATCCTTCTTTAAAAGGATGGGAAAAAACATTCGGAGCTAACACTTGGGATCCCAGCCCTAATAGTTTTGAAGAATACCTTCAAAAGAAAGCATACCCGCAGGTTAAAGAATTAATGCAAAAATATCCGGGTATGAAGATGCTGTGGTTTGATATGCCGTCCCGGATGAACCCGGAGCAAAGTTTTAACTTTTACAAACTTGTTTACGATATACAACCTCAAATCATTATTACCGAAAGAATCGGAAATAATTTTGGTGATTATTTAATTCCAGGCGATAACACCATTCCTCAAAATGCTGATGAACTTTTCAGGCCCTGGGAAACTGTGGGTACTACTAATAATTCATGGGGGTATAAATCATACGATCACGATTTTAAAACACCTAAAGAAATACTATACTGGCTTGTGGAGATTGTATCCAAAGGTGGTAACTATATGCTGAATATTGGACCTGACGGACATGGTACTGTTCCGGTGGAATCAGCGAACAATTTACTTGTTGTTGGAAAATGGTTGAAAATAAACCGTGAGGCGATTTATGGTACAAAAAAATGGAAAATAAGTAGGGAGGGACCTACACAGATTAATATGAAAAGCACGGAAGCTCGCGAAAAACTTGGATTTAACGGAGATTTTACAACGGAAGATTTTTGGTTTACTCAAAAAGAAAAAAACATTTATGCAATTACTATCGCACAACCCGATAAAGTGGCGGTGATAAAATCGCTGAACACCAAAAATGTGAAAATCAAATCGGTAAAGATTATCGGGATCGGTAAAGTAAAGTTTGCTCAGGATGAAAATGCATTAAGAGTAAGTATTCCTGAGGATTATGCTCCAACAAACGGATTTGTTGTCAAAGTTCAGTATTAAAACTATATGCTTTGAAAGAAAACTCAATTTAAAATAATTAACTAACAAAAGATGGATAGAAGAGACTTTTTAAGAACAACTGGTTGGGTTGGCGCAACTGCAATGTGTGCACCTTCGATTGTATGATAACGATGAAAGTGAAAAGGGGGCTCAAGCCCTCAAAAATTACTAGATAGCTCTACAAACACAAAATTGGCATAGCTTCCGATATTTTAACATAGTTGTTTAAAAAATTAAAATTCAAGTTCATGAAAAAAACATCTTCGGTTTTAATAATTATCTGTTTATCATTGACAGCAGTTAACACAGCAATCTTGGCTCAACCTCTAAATGTTACTTTTGAATCACTCCTAAGGGAAATGTCTGACCGCACAGTGCTTACACATTGGCCCGAGCATGAGTACAAATCGCTTCAGTCCAGTAGTTATAACAGAGCATCGAAAACACCAGCTGATCCGGAAGGTTGGTTTGCAAATGCAGACTGTGGATTCGACCTTGGAACTGAAATAAACCAGGGACGGAAGGAGGCTATACTCATGAAACATGAAGGTCCAGGTGTGCTTACCAGGATATGGACCCCGTTTTTCTACAAGAACTTCAATAATCGTAAAGGTAAAGATATTATGATTTATCTCGATGGAGATACAGTCCCAACAATAAAATCCAATTTTATTGAATTATTAACAGGAAAGGGACTAGTACTCTCGCCTTTTGCTCAATATACTTGTAGAGCAGGAGATCTTTACTTACCAATTTCATTCAACAAAAGTTGTAAGATAACAATAGCAGACAGTTCATTTTTTTACATTATCAATTACAGGGCATATAACAAGGATGTAAAAGTTGAAACATTCCGGCCTGAATTTCTGAACCAATACAAGGGTCTTTTATCGGACATTGGCAAGGAGCTTGTAAAACCTCAGGATTATTTAAAAGGTTCAGCACTTTCATTGAACAAAAAACTATTGGCAGGCGAGAATGATTCACTTCAATTTCCACAGGGCGCTAATGCAGTCAGACAATTGGAGTTCAAAATTCAGGCAGGAGATATTCCTCAGGCTTTGCGTTCGACAGTTCTGGAAATGAATTTTGATAATGAAAAAACAGTCTGGTGCCCGATGGGTGATTTTTTTGCAAATGTAGGCACAGTTGATCCTTATCGCATGTGGGAGCGTGAGGTCCGGTCCGACGGAACCATGATCTGCCGTTGGGTGATGCCTTATAAAAACAGCGGTAATCTTCGGATCCATAATCTTGGTTCTAAACAGGTAACAATAACAGTTAAAACTAATATTTCCCCATGGAAATGGAATAACAATTCACTCCATTTCCATGCCAACTGGTGGACAGATGTGCCATACGCACCCCGCCCAGTAAAGGATATGAATTTTATTGAAATAAATGGACGCGGGATGCATGTTGGCGATAATTTAATAGTACTGAATCCGCATTGGTCATGGTGGGGTGAAGGCGACGAAAAAATTTATGTTAACGAGGATATTGACAAACACTTCCCTTCTCATTGGGGAACCGGGTCTGAGGACTATTACGGATGGGCAGGTGGCGAGGTTCCTAATCGGAAGGATGAGTTCTCGACCCCATTCTTAGCCAATGTCCGTGTCGGTGGGCAACATCATCCGAATGAAGATCATAGTAGCAGGGCTCCGTTCACACGCGGATATAATATCTGTACACGCACTCGTTCAATGGATGCTACCCCATTTGTAAGCAGGTTTAAGTTCGACATGGAGGCATTTAATATGATATCATCGCCTGAGGCATACCTCCAATATGCATTGGTAACTTTCTGGTATGGATCTCCTGGAGCTACCCACAATAGGCCTCCAATGCCCGAGGCTGCATCTGCCAAGGTTCCCCAACCCGAGGATGTAGAGGCTTTTGCTCAGAAAGAACTTGAACAGAGAGAAAAACTTTTTCATATTCAGGACGCTATAGAACTTGAAAGTTTAAATGGAATAATAATGTCTCCCGACCTGAAATGTGAATCACAAAAAGTTAAAAATGAACTTAGCGCTCAAAAGTTTAGTAACGAAGCAATTTTGGTTGCAAAAAATTCAAAGACCGGAGATTCGGCTGTTTTTACGCTGAATGAACAATACCATCCTAAAAGGATTTTGCTTTACCCTGCCACTTCTCTTGATTTTGGAAAATTAAATATTTATTTCAATGATAAGCTCATTATTCCTTTATGGGATGGATTCAGCCAATCACTGCAATCAAGCAAGCCAATTGATCTCGGAATCCAATCGCCGGATGGGAATGTATTTCGTTTAAAAATAAAAGTGATGGGGAAGAATGAGGCTTCATGTGGATACCTGTTTGGATTAGATTGTGTTGTTTTAAAGAATCCGGAAGACCCAAAATAAAACACGATTTAATACAAGGATTCAAAATAAAGAAAACCTTATTATATTCATTGGTGCATAAATTCAGCATTACCTTTAGAGATGGCGAACACATGTATTTCGACCGGTTCGAAATGCCCAAAGTTTATATGGAAAATGGAAAGGTTTTGGCTTTATTTCTGTCTGCAAAACTAAATGGCAAGGAAAATTCGTTTTCGGAGGCTCTACCTGTAAATAGCAAATGAAATTCAAGACAAATTGTTACGCCATTTTTGACAGCTTGATTTTAAGGGAATAATTTAACTTTCAAATACAGAGATTATGTTATTAGAATTTTGTTTGTCGGGTTAATGTTTATATCCATGCTTCAGTTCTTGCTATATCAACTCGTCGGTGCCTCTTCCAAGGATATTCGATTAAATGCCAAAATTACCATCATAAAATAAACCTAATCATTATGAAACGAAGTATCTTATTCATCATGCTTTTTGCCCTGACACAGCTAACCCATGCGCAATCGGCAACTATTTATGTTTTGCCGGAAGGAAATGATCAAAACAGCGGAAAGTCGACAGATGCTCCGCTGGCGACGCTTCAAAAAGCGCTTGACAATTGGACTGCGATGAAAAAATCTGGTCCGGTGGTTTCGGAAGCAACCATTTCGCTGGCCGGAGGAACTTATCATCTTTTAGAACCGGTCAAAATTACTCCTGAAAACGGGGGTTCTGAAAAGACAACATTAATTATCCGCTCGGCAGATCATCAAAAAGCACTGTTCAATGGTGCCCGGAAAATTTCAGGTTGGAAGAAAACGAAAAACAACATCTGGATGGCTCCGGTTCCGGATGCCAAAGAAGGAAAATGGAATTTCAATCAGTTGTTTGTAAACGGGGAACAAAAAACACTGGCTCGCTTCCCCAACAAAGGCTTCTATACTGTTGCGGGGTTTCCTGATGGCGGAGAAGAAATTGATTATCACAAAGCCTGCAAACGGTTTCAGTTTAAAGCCGGGGATATTAATCCGAAATGGGAAAATATCAAAGATGTGCGGGTCATTGTTTACCATTTCTGGACCGATACGCATCTTGTTATCGATACCATCGACTTGAAAACCAATATTGTCACCTTCAAGCATGAAGCCGATAAACGCTTTACCGACGATTTCAGCAACGAAGGAGCGCGATACATCGTCGAGAATGTTTTTGAAGGGCTGGATAGTCCGGGCGAATGGTTTCTAGACCGAAACAAAGGAGTGGTTTATTATATTCCGATGCCGGGCGAAAACATGGAAACGGCTGAAATTCTGGCTCCTGTATCCAAAGAATTTATCCGTTTCGAAGGCGATCCTTTTGCAAAACGGGTTGAAAACGTGAAGATTGAAAACATCAGTTTTGAATACAGCAATTTCATTTTGCCTGAAAACGATGCCAACGACTACCAGGGAAGTGTAACCGTTCCGGCATCTGTTACTGTAAAGGGTGCCACGAACATCAGCATTAAAGGTTGCTCGTTTAAAAATCTGGGCAATTTTGCTTTCGATATCCAGAAGGGATGTTCCGATATCCGAATTGTCGGGAATAAGCTGGGGCACATTGCTGCCGGTGCTTTCAAAATCAATGGCGGAACAGAAAAGGATCACCCATTGGAAAGAACCAAAAACATTACGATTTCCGACAATGAAATTTTGCATTACGGCGAAAAGTATCCGTCAGCTGTTGGAATTCTTTTGATGAATGCTGAAGGCTGCTACATCAGCCACAATCACATTTTCGATGGCTGGTACACCGGTATTTCCATCGGCTGGGAATGGGGCTATCAGCGAAGCGTCAGCCGTGGTAACATCATCGAATTCAACCATATTCACCAGATCGGTCAGGGACTTTTATCCGACCTGGGCGGAATTTATACACTTGGTGTTTCACCCGGAACCGTTATCAGGAACAACCTGATTCACGACGTGGAATCGAATAAATATGGCGGCTGGGGAATCTACAACGATGAAGGATCGACCCATATCCTGATCGAAAACAACATTGTGTACAACACCAAATATGCGGCTTACGACATTCATTATGCCAAGGAACTGACCGTCCGCAACAACATTTTTGCACTGGGACGGTTGGAGGTTTTGAGCCGCGGAAAACAGGAGCCCCATAATTCTGTCTATTTCGAAAACAACATTGTTTACTGGAATTCGGTCATAGATCCGTTTACCGGAAACTGGAAAGATCAGCCGTATATTTTTCACCAAAGTCCGAACATCAAGACTCAGCCGACCTTCACGAATACTTTTGATGCCGATTACAACATCTATTATAATCCGAAGCAAACGCTTGAAAGTATTAGGTTTAACGGCATGACCTGGGACGAATGGCACCAAAAAGGGAAAGACATCCATTCGGTTTATACCGATCCAATGTTTATCAATCAGGAGAAATATGATTTCACCTTAAAACCTGAATCTCCAGCCTTTAAACTGGGGTTCAAAAATATCGATATGACCGAAGTTGGGCCAAGAAAAAAATAATTAATTGATGTAAACAGAGAATTCCTCTGGTAATTGAAATATATTTCGTGAAGTATTGTTTTGAGCCCCGATTGGCGGAATATTTGTAGTCCGGGGTAAAACTGAAAAATCTGCTCATAAGTAGTACTGAAGCAAACGAGAGCGCAACATTGGAAATAAAATAAATTCACTTAAACCTTCTCATCTGCAATGAAAAAATCGCAACTCATTTATGGATTAGTCATCTCAGGCTTACTTTTTTCATATGGTTCAAATCCGAAGAAAGTTGATCCCGCAGTAAGCTTCGGGAAAGGTGCCGGTCGTTTTAGCGATTTTATAGGTGGCTGTCCGGGTGATTTATGATTGCCAAAATATTCAGATTTTCAAATCAAATCTCATTTGGTTATATACACTTTGCAGGAGACCAATCAAGATCTCGTTTGGTTATTTACACTTTGCAGGTTATTGTATGAGATTCCTTATGCCATAACATCAGCCATACGGAACCATTATCTGTTGACCTGAAGAAGACCGGTTATCTCAGCGGAAGCTTTGCCGGACGAAATTACCTGTGTCGATCCCGAATTCGAGAAATCACTGATGCCGTTGCTAGAACTTCACCTTGACCGTTGCCGGGTTTGCTATGACCCGGATGGCGACGGCCTATTCGAAAGTTACATAAATAGCTGGCCAACAGATTCGCAATGGTACAACGGAGGTGGAACCGTGGAACAAACCTGCTACATGTATTACGGCTTTCAGGCGTTGGCAGAAATGAAACGGAGAGCTGGCCTTCTGGAGGAGGCAAAAAAATGCGAGGCCGAATGTGTAAAAATAAAATCCGCTTTAAACAAGATCTTATGGCTTCCTGAAAAAGGTCAGTATGCCGCTTACATCGAGCAGGGTGGATACAAACGGATTCATTCCGATGCATGGATTTACAGCGAACATCTTCCCATTGAAGCAGGATTAAGCACACCCATGCAAGTCTGGCAAGCCATGTATTATACCGAATGGGCGATGGAACGGTTTAAATTTCCTTACGGTGGCGAAATGAGGCAAACATCGAACTGGGTTCCCGGACAGTGGTCGATCCGCGAGCTTTTCCATGGAGACAATTTCGCCATGGCCCTTGGCTATTTTCTGGGGGGACAAAGTGAAGAGGGTTGGCAATTATTGAGTGGTACTATGAAAGAATCGATGTATGGCGATCTCTCTAAAAAATCGGACTACAGCAACGAAATCTCTTCGTTTGACCGCACTAATATTCCTTCCCCCGGAGGATTGTCGCATCCCAATTGCGGTATCGATTTTAACGATATTACGACGATGTTTAGTCGTGCAATGGTTGAAGGTTTGTTTGGCTATCAGCCTGATTATCCCAAAGGCAAAGTGGTATTTGCCCCAGCTCTTCCATGTGGTTGGGATCATGCTTCAATTGCTGCCCCGGATTTTAAATTTGGGTTCAAGATATCCGGAGATAAGGACATCTATGAATTATCTCTGACCAGAGCTGCCAAAATGGAACTGAAGATTCCCGTTAGGGCCAACCGGATTATAAGCCTTACGGTAAATGGGAAACCAGCCCGATGGTCCCTTGTTCCCTGGGCCGGATATGGCCGCCTGACAACAGAAATTCCTTCATCAGGAAAAGCAGTTGTAGAACTGCAACTCGAGGGTCGACGGAAACAAACTGATCCGGTTGTACTGGAGAAAGAAGGAGGCGAAGAAATTGTGATTACATCGGTGCAAGGGAACTTTTCGAAGATTGAAGATCCTCAAAAGATACTGAAGGATGTTAAAATTTCGGGTAAAAAGATGAGCGCAACATGTGCTCTCAATGCCGGGTACCATCTGTTTTTTGCCGAAGTGACAGGTGAAGTTCCATATTACCAGGTAGTGAAACTCCAGGTGAAAAATACAGCTCAGGAAAAAGCAAATAAAGAAAAAATTCCCAAAGCTGCGCCACAAAATGGTCAGTGGAAAACAGTTGATTTGTCACAGCAGTTTAACGGCGACATCCGGACTATTTATCAGCAGAAATACCTGTCTCCGAGACCAAACACCGCTTCAGCCCGCATTGGTTACGATGGCTGGTCGGCCTGGACATTCCGCTGGTGGAATTTCCCTGTACCTGAAATCAAACTCGATAGTATTGCCAAAATTACCAAGGCTGATGGATTGTTGGTAACTCCGCAAAACGCACGGTTTAAGACTCCATCCAACGATAAGAATATTGCTTTTACCTCGTTGTGGGACAACTGGCCCAAATTCGTTACCGTTCCTGTAAATCTGAAAGGTGATGAGGTTTGGTTGCTGGTTTGCGGTTCTACCAACCCCATGCAACTTCGCATTGCCAATGCAGTAATCAGGTTTCGTTATGCTGATGGAAAAGAAGAAAAACTGGAGCTCAATCCACCCTCCAATTTTTGGGCGCTTTGCCGTTTTGGCCAGACCGATTACAACTACAAGCGTGACGGTTTTTCTTTACCCAAAACACCCCCATCCCAGGTTCAATTGGGCGAAAATTGTCGCGCTATGGTTTATGGCTGGAAGCTGCGCCCCGGGGTGAAACTAAAATTAGTCACACTTGAATGTTTATCTCAGGAAGTGGTAATTGGGTTGATGGGAGTTTCAGTGATATAATTGAAACTCCCAGACGGTTAACAAAATGAAGCCGAAACCACGAAGAAAATTGGTATTGATGAGGATCGGAGAAAATCGCTCTTTTGAGAAAGACATGCAATACATTCAAAATTCCCTAAATAAGAATATCAGAAAAGGAAACTACAGAGAATTGCTCAGCCCAACAGTTTTATCTGAAAACTCAACTAACAAATTAATAGCGACATTCCCAATTAAAAATCACTTCGCTAATTCTAATCATTTTCCTTCTTACGACATTATTTTTTACGATGAATATTCTGAGTATTCCTTAGCGATATGATTTAGGTTATTGATTAGCTATTAGATAGACTAATAATTTTCTGTTTAACACCAGGCTTAAATTGTAAATCTGTAACAGCATCCGGAAGATAATTTAGTCAGTAATTTCACTTTTCAGCTGAATAGGAATAATTATTAAAATCAGCCAATAGTGAGCAATCCGACTTATCCAAATAAAGTCCATTCATTAGTGTTAAATCAAGATTATCAGGCTGATAAGATTTTCTTAGGTCAATAGTAAAATTCATCAAAATTGGTTTTACTTTTGTCAAACTAAAACTACCTGTACATTTAACTAATGAAGACCAACTATATTTCTGAGACAGAATGGATATTGGCATTAAAGGAAGGTGACCTTGTGGCTTTTAACCATCTGTTTGACCGTTATGGAAAACGATTATTCCATTTCTCGATAGGATATCTGAAATCGGCAGAAAACGCAGAAGAGATTGTTCAGGAAGTTTTTATGAGAATTTGGGAAAACAGGTTAGAATTATCGGCTCAGAAATCAATTGAGGCTTATTTGTTTACTATTGCCCGTAATGGTATTTTAAACACTATCCGTAAATCAAAGTCAGAACAGGCCTACCTAAAGTATACCAAAATCAATTCCGGAAAAAGTGTTTTGCTTGATGAAGAATTAAATTTCACTGAGCTGGAAGAGGCATATAATCAGGTAATTGAACAATTAAGTCCCCGAAGAAAAGAGATCTTTCTATTAAGTAAAGCACAATCGTTTTCAAATGTCGAAATTGCTAAAAAGATGAATATATCTGTAAAAACGGTTGAAAATCAGATGACATCAGCAATATCTGAAATCCGAAAAAACCTTCGGTCACTCGGATTTTCAGGGATTATTTTCTTCGAATTGTTTTTATAAAAAAATAAATAAACATCAATAGGGGTTTTGGTCCACTCGCGTGTATACCTGTTTGAATAATCAATAATCATAATGGGTCCAAATCACGAAATAAATTTTAAATACCTGCTCGACAGGATGCTTTCCGGCAATTTAACCATCACTGAAAAGGATGATCTTCAAACTTATATTAAAAATTCATATCATGATGATGAACTGAATTCATTAATGTACAATCATTGGCTAGGTTTGGAGAATAAGGAGATAGTTGCTGACGAAATGCAATTACTTATTTTGAAAAACCGGATAAATACAGAAATAAATCAAATTATAAATTCAGCAAAAAGAGAGTCCCCATTTTCACCCCTTATTTGGAAAAAATATTTGATACGTGCTGCGGCCGTTTTATTTATCCCACTATTCATAGGTTCGTTACTTCTATACTACCGAATGGATAGACGGATAGCACAAATGGCATCATCCTCAGTTGTCGAAAAAGTCATGGCTCATCCAGGGTCAAGGGTCCATTTTGTCTTGCCAGATCAGACTGAAGTGTGGCTTAATTCAGGCAGTACTCTTGAGTATCCTCTTGCTCTAAATGAGCTGGGCAGCCGTAAAGTCAAATTGTCAGGGGAGGGATATTTTAAGGTGGCTCATGATCCGGCTCATCCATTTTAT
>Ga0364859_10134_pt1 | contig 52392 bp, 31 predicted proteins | sample ExccelAu500001D3_FD_206911 | JGI IMG/M metagenome (GOLD analysis project Ga0364859, IMG submission 206911) | Enriched cells from Trout Bog Lake Hypolimnion, Wisconsin, USA - BchlTB.Aug20.5000.01 .D3 | ecosystem: Environmental > Aquatic > Freshwater > Lake > Hypolimnion/Profundal zone | place: USA... | reverse complement strand
ACTGCTATATTTTTGCCCGGTTCTGTAAAACCAGTCCCCGATGGAAGTATCGGTTTGCCAGGGAAATGGGGAAATACTATCCATGATTCCTCTTTCCAGATCCTGTACCCACATACCCTGGGAAGCTTGTTTACAATTATAGACAGCATCCATGCGGTTGTTGTTAAATTTCATGTTTTCATTATAAAAATGAGCCACCATTTCCCGGCCAACAGAATCAAAAGGGAAACCACTGTCAGAATACAACAGATCAGGATGATACCCATCAATCAACTCTTTTATACTGGCTAACCATTCTGCCTGCCATTCCTTATTTTTACTTAACCAACCTTTATCATCAGCTGCAGCCAGTGTATGATATAAATCCTGGTATTGAGGATTTGCCCCATCATAAGGAACGCCTTTCATAGGTCCACTCGTATCAGCTTTATGACTGGTTTGAAACCAGGTATAACTGGCTCCCAGGTGTTCTGAAACACCAAAACGGAGCCCCTGCTTCAAGGCAGCTTTTTGCCATAAACCCACTACATCTTTTTTAGGTCCCATTTGCACTGCATTCCATTTGTGTATGGCTGAATTCCACAAAAAGAAATTATCGTGATGCGTTCCCATACTTACAAAATATTTAGCCCCAGCTTTTTTATACAATGCCATCAGTTGGTCTGGATCCCATTTTACTGCTTTCCACAGATTAACAATGTCTTTGTACCCAAATACGGATGGATGGCCGTAATGGGCAAGATGGTATTTGTAATCTGCACTGCCTTCCAAATACATTTTTTTTGCATACCAATCTCCCTGACGGGGAACTGCCTGCGGGCCCCAATGTGCCCAGATTCCAAATTTGGCATCCCTGAACCATTCAGGTATCCTGTAAGCTTTAAACGATTCGAAACTGGGCTCAAACTTTATTGTTTTATTATCCTGTGAAAATGAAACAGCACTGAGCAATAAAAAAAGAAAGAGGGTCAGAATTCTCATATTATGGTATTTTGAATTGAATAATTAATACTTAAGTATGGCAATTATTTCAGATAGTTCTTTATAAAATTTTCTTTTGGCAGATTAACCGTCTCATCCCATATTTTTTTATATGCTGGTTGGGTCATATGATGAGCCCTGTAAGAAGCAGTATAAATAATTTTTTCACCGGCTGCCTGATTCAATGCTGCAAAAACAGCAGAAGACGGACAAGTATTGTCTATCAACCCTATTTCTACTACTAATGTGGCTGTAGATCCTTTCAACACATGCACAATATCAAAATAAGGCATGGTTGCCAGCATTTTTTCCCGGTTATATTTAGTTGAAAAAGGATACGGCCAACTGCCCTTCCTTCCAATTAAAGTTCCTCCCCAATCGCACATAGCGGGTACTGTTGCCACTACTGCACTTACCCTGGGGTCTAGTCCGGCTGCAGCCAAAGATTGTCCACCTCCCTGGCTTTCACCAATTACCAAAATCCTTTTCCCATCCCATTCAGGTTGGGAGGTTAAAAAATCAATGGTTCGTATCAGTCGCAGATACATCCCCCTGAAATAACAATCATTTTTATTTTCCACACCAATGGTTGCGTATTCTTTCAGTGCTCCATTCTCCAGTTCATTATAATACGCATCAGGCTGACCATTCAACATTCCATGGGCATTCAGGTCAAAGGCAAGTACACCTTCACCCATTTTGGCATAACGCAGTGCATTGCCAGGTTCAGAGCGGCACCAGGAACCATTTACGCCTGCAGCATGAAAATAGATTACAATAGGAAGCGAATGTGGTTTTGCATTGATGGGTTTTGCAAAATATCCTCTTGCTGGTTTAGGACCAGTACAATTGATTTCCATATCTGAAACAATAAATCCGGGAGATAACTCTTTCAAGGCTACTGATTTAATATCCATGGGCAATGCCCTCAGTACCTTTTTTTCAGCATTCCAGAAATCATCAAAATCATTTGGCCTTTCTGTGGCAGGTTTAAATGCTTCCGGAGCCACAATACTTCCCATACTTACTGTATCAGTCTTTGTACTGGCCTCAACAATGACAGTAATAGGCTCATTCAATATTTCACTATAGACAATCATTGAATCACCAGTATATTTTAGTTTTTGAGGTATTGTTTGTGAATTAAAGTTTTTTCGGATTCTGATAGTGACAGAATCAGTATGCGGATCTTTTGCATAAACTGTCATTTGGATCTTTTCCCCCTTCTGATAGATTCCATTCTCATTAGATTGCTTCAGCAGTATTTGCTGGGCATACGATAAATTGATCAGGGTAAAGCAAAAAAAGAATAATAAAATTCGGACAATTCTCATTTGTTATATATTTTAAAAGGAATGTATTTTTATCTTTATTTTTTATTCGGATTTACCCATTGGTCTGTCCTGAATGGTGAAGCTGGCAATCCTTCTTTATTATATAAATTACCATCGGGATTACTTTCCCAGGAATATCTTACAGCAATTGGTACAGGAACAGAAGGGCAACTTACTTCTACAGTATTATTAACAATCACTGCAGTGGCCCAATAGAACTGATGATCAGACCCCGCCATTGCAAAACCCTTCAATACTTCCCCATTCTTAGATATCAGTCCTGTACCAATAGAAGAAAAATACAAACGCATCACCGAACCTTCCAACTTTGCAGAATCATAAAGCGGTCCTGAATAGACGATATTTTCATGATAGGCTACTTTGAGGGCAGCGAGGTAAAGGCGTTTCCCTACATCCAGCTTATCTTTGGGATGAATATCATTGGCATCCCCTATATCTGTAGTTACCACCATACCGGTATTGGGATAACGGAGGGTTAATAATTGAGCTTCTCTTAATTCTGCAATATCATCTTCTACGGGCTTTTCCTTTTTTGCAGTATAATTAGCCAGTTGTACAAAAATAAATGGAAAATATCCCAAACTCCAGCGTATTCTCCAGTCTTCAATCAGCATAGGAAAAAGTTTTTGATATAATGCAGCCTTTCTTATATTGTTTTCTCCCTGATACCAGATCACACCTTTAATCCCATAGGGAATAATGGGTGCAATTCTGGCATTAAACAATACATTATCCCTGTTAAAATAGTCCTGCCATTGGGGCAATACAGGTTCGATCTTACTATTGAATAACCACTCTCCTCCCAATGATATCTTTTCCTGATTTGAACCTGCCTTTATAAAAGCATCTTCTCCTTTTAATCCAAGATTTGCACTGCCCCAATACACTACCATTTTAATGGCAATTACATTATATCCTGCATGTACTAAATTTTTAGGAATTAAAATATTTTTCGGTTTCAGCTGATTCTGATTCTTTGCAATTTCAATACCGTTGCAATAAACAGTATTATAAGTGGAATTTAATACCAGGTGTATATTTAAATCAGATGAAGTATCAGCAGATGACAGTTCAAAATGTTTCCGCACCCAGACAAATCCCCAATAACCATTCAAGCCCAATGAAGGCATGTCTAAAGGAATTAAGGTTTTTTTCCAGCCACTATCATTATACTCCGGTAAATGCACACCAGATTTAATCCCTTCAGTAGCAGTTTTAGCTAAAACCTCCCTGATCTGATCAGCTTCTATTCCTTTTCTGGCAAATTCATTCCATTTTTGCTCGTCCCGGTCTGTTGTTAATACCTTGTTTCTAAATTCCGGGATACTGGCTAATATATCAGCACTCATCCATGCTTCCACATTGGTAGCCCCTTTGGAAGAACTGATAATGCCTACCGCCACTTTTTGATGCTGATAGAGTTCGCGTGCAAAATAAAAACCTGCAGCAGTGAAATCTTTAATAGATGACGGTTCACAGAATTTCCATGCAGCAGAGTCAATATCAGAAACAGGCACAATGGCCGTTTTGTTAGGAACTGTAAACAGACGTATCTTCGGAAATGTATATTCTTCAGCAGATTTTCCAAAATGATCTCCCTCAGCAGATACTACACTCATGGCCATATTCGACTGACCGGAAGCTAGCCATACTTCTCCAATCATTACATCTTTAAATATGATAGTATTGGTGCCAGTTACTTTCATTTCATAAGGGCCACCGGCTTCCAAAACAGGCATCCGAATCATCCACTTACCTGCTGGATCTGCTTTTGCTACAGATACAGTTCCTGCCAGTTCAACCTTGACTGTGGAATTGGGTAATGCCGTTCCCCATACTGGGGCATTGATACCTTGCTGAATAACCATATGGTTGCCAAATATCCCCGCTAATTTCAGTGGATTAGTTTGAGAAGGAATGTAAGTATTTGAAGCAAGTTTTATTTGAGCATTTATTAGCAAAAAACTGAACAGAAAAAGATGCAGTAATAAGAATTTTTTTTTCATATTGATACTGTTAAATAAATACTTAAATTAATACCAAAAATCCAATGTTTATTCCCGGGTTATTCAATTACCTGCTGAATGATAAGTTTCTGCAATCACTTCCAATGGTTGCTTAACATCCGGAACCTGATATTTAACCTGAATGGTTTTAGTTTCCCCAGGTAATAAATTAAAATATCCATCAGAAAAATAAGCCGGCAAAATAATTTCCTTTGTTTTGCTGTTGACAAGATTCAATTTGATGCCTGCTGCAATAACGGCAGCAGTATTCTTAACCAATACAGTTTTGCTGTTTGTACTGTTCCCTGCTACATATTCAATCTGAACACCACCGGCAGACAATTGATTCAGTTCCTTAAAGTCTTTCCCATCTTTCCCGTTTTTCCAGTAATCATTTGTTGAAATAACAGTACCGTTTGCATCTATCAGTTCAACCCTTGCAAGGTATATGTCCAGTTTAATTGCTGAAAGCTGACCGATAAAAGCATTGATATGCTTATTTACTTCAACATCCACAAATGCTTCATCATGCTGCAATACATTTCCATGCAGGTCATAAATGGTCAGCACTGCTTTTGAATGGGGATAGCGGTGTAAAGAAGCATTCACCACCACTACTGTATTATTATGCAGGTTTATTTGTATATGTATGGGTTCGCAGGCATGCAAACAGGCAAAATAAGACGCCGGTGTTTCATAATCGGAAGAATAGACCTGCCAAACTGTGCTGGGCCAGGCAGGATGGGTCATCCACAACAAAAGTCCCGAAGTGTTATTCCACATTTTACTGTTCCAGGATTCAAACATGGCTCGGTGGCTGTCATAATTGACCATTTGTGCTTTACTGCAAAAGTCTTCCAGACCTGAAGGTTTTCCATACAATGAATCGATAGCAGCTCTGTATACCAGCTGTCCATCATGCAAATCATGATAGTACCAGGCATCACTGATGGGCCAGACATCTTTTGCAGACATCATACGCCGCATAGAACCGGCTGTAGGGATACAGGGTGTTCCTAATTCCGTATCGAATCCATTGGCATTATTCCTGAAATAATCAGCAGGATCCCTGAAATAATTCCAGGGGCCACTGGGCCGTAAATTAACGTACCTGGAATTGGGCTGATAATAACGGGTACCATCTTCTAAGGCAATAGCATTGGTTAACCCATTATCAATGATCTCCTGTGCCCCCCCTTCATTTCTTGGGCACCAGATGGCAATGGATGGATGATTCCTGAACCGGCGGATGGTTTCAATGGCATTGTCTAAAAATAACTGGTTATCTTCCGGATATAAATTATACCCTTCCGTAGACATCCAGAAATCATTCCAGACCAGCATCCCGTATTCATCACATAAATCATAAAATACTTCTTCTGTACTCTCCCCTGTCCAGTTGCGGACCATATTAAAATTGGCATCCCGGTGCAATCGCATATAAGGCTCCAGGTGCTCCCTCGATACATTTTTCATCCCATCATCCATTCCCCAGCTTCCTCCTTTACAAAAAATGGGTTGCCCGTTTACCTTAATCACCAGGTATGGTGCTGTTAAACTGTCTTCACTTAATTTAAAAATCCGGGGATCAATACCGGCATTCAACTGGGGTATCCATACATCCCGCAACACATCTCTTCTGTTAATAGTATTGAATAAAGGTTTTCCTTCTTTCAGGTTATCAATTGGATTGAATTCTATTCTTTTTGCTCTTTGTTGTGCATTTAGATCAACAGTCAGGTCATAAGTCAATTCCCTTACACCAAACCGCACAGTTTTCCGGTCAGAAATTTTATCCTTTATAGCAACGGTTAAAGCTGCTTTATATAAAGCCGGGTTACCATACCCATTTGGCCACCATAAACGCGGATGCTGCATTTGTAACTGTGGATATTGATCAGTACTAAACACCACAGTTTTTTTTGAATGGGGTTCCAATACAACTTTCTGTGTACAGTTAATTTGCTCAATTTTAGTTTGAACGGTCACCTCCTGACTACTGCCGGATGAATTAAATACTTCAGCACTTATCTTAATTTTAGCAGAATTGGTGTCAGGCAATGGTAAATCAGTGATAATATGAGGGTTATCAATGGTTACAGCATCCGTAAACTTTAGTTGTACATCCTGCCAGATACCTATATTCCTGTCTCTGATTCCGGGTATCCAATCCCAGCCTTCAGATGAAATAAAGGTTGGGCCATCCAGGCATAAAAGCCCGCCATTCGGCCCGGTACCTGCTATTGGAGATTCTTCATGAGGTATGCCAGGGTGCGGCGGGGGCAGGATTAAAACTGCAAGAACATTCTTACCTCCTGTATTTACAAATCGGGTAATTTCAAAATTTCCTCTGCAAAATGCCCCATTGATGTCTCCCAGTTTTTTCCCGTTCAGCCATACGGCAGCTTTATAGTTGATCCCTTTAAACTGCAACCATACCATTTTTCCTTTTTTTGTTGCTGGTATACTAAAAACAGTTCGGTACCACCAGTTTTCCCTGCATAAAGAATCAGGTATGGATAGATTATTTAATCCAAAATAAGGATCGGGGTATACGCCTTGTTGAACAAGAGTTGTTAAAACAGTTCCGGGTACTGTTGCATTATACCAGGTAGCCGAATTATAATTTATGCCTGATATAACCTCAGCGCTGGAACCAGCTTTTTTAGACTCTATCAACTCCCATCCTTTTATAATATTAAATGAGCCATCAGCTGTAGCTTCTAATTTTGTTTCAATTACCACTTTTGCCTTCCTTACCGGCTGCGGTATGGTGGTTTCAGTATGCGGTAAAGTTGATAAGGGCTGTGGGCTTGATAACCCGAAATTTAATTTATAAAACTGTGCGTCTGAAACAGCATTAAATAAAAGTTCAGCAAAGAGGATCAGTAATAATTTATAGAACAGTTTCATACGATTGTTTGTCATGTTAAAAAATACTTCTGTATAGTGCTAGTTGTCTGCCGGTATTACCTTTCTGTGATGAATGATGTTTGAATAGCGCAATAATGCTTCCAGATAATAATAATCCGCATAAATAATAGGAACATCCACTTCACTGTTTGCCGGTTTATTACCGGTACTGTGCAAAAGCAAAAAACATTTGGATGGGTCTGATATAAAATATCCCGGCCCTGATAAACTTTGCAGCACTTCTGCTGCAAATGAAAAATAGGCTTCTTTTTTACCGGATGTTACGTACCTGCTTAGTTCCAGCAAACCAGAAGCAGCAACCGCTGCAGCAGAAGCATCTCTGGGGGCATCCGGTATATCAGGCGCATTAAAATCCCAGTATGGAATTTTATCTTTTGGCATTTGCGGATGGTTGATATAAAAGTCAGCAATATGCATTGCCTGGTCTAAATACTTCGGGTCCTTTGTTTCCCGGTACATCACGGTAAACCCATATAAACCCCATGCCTGGCCTCTCGCCCATGCAGACTGATCGGCATAGCCCTGTGCCGTTTTTTTAGCCAGTACATTGCCCAGACTATCATAACAAATTACATGATAACTGCTGTTATCCTCCCTGAAATGGTTTTTAATGGTTTGATCGGCATGAGAAACACAGATATGATAAAAACTGCTGTCCCCGGTGGCTTTCGCAGCCCAGAACAAATATTCCAGGTTCATCATATTATCTATAATGACCGGATACTTATATCCTTTAAATCCATCCCATGATTTTATTAAACCTGTTTTGGGATGAAACCGGGTGGATAAAGACCTGGCACCTGTAATCAAAATGGGTTTATACATTTCATTTTTAGTCAGCCTGTACCCATTACCAAAGGAACAATATAACATAAACCCAAGGTCATGTGTACTGGTATTATATTGTTCTTTTTGTAAGGGCAAAGTCCATTTTTCAGCTGCTTCCTTCCATTTACGCTGATGTGTTAATTCATAAATATACCAAAGGTTCCCACTAAAAAATCCACTGCACCACCAGGCACTTTTCATCTGTTTTACAGTTCCATCGGGCAACAGTGACTGTGGAAACAGACTGGTGTCTTTGCATACCTTCAACATGCCTTCATACTGCTTTTCAATAAGTTCAACCTGTTTGGTAATATTAAGTTTTGGCTGGGCTGTTAACCCTGACAGCATCGCAAGGAATAATAAAATAGTAATATAAAATTTCATATACGTTATTTCTTTTTATTATGTACTTTTATGATTCAAATATATTTTACCAGTCTTTTAATGGAATCAAAAGATTTTTTTGGCCATTGAATATTTCTTTTTCTTTGGAAAAATCAACCCTGAATGTTGTTTTACCGGATGTTGCATATTGAATGGCTAACTTTTTAAACCCAATATTTTCTGATTGCCTGGTCAGTGGGAAAGATTCCTCCGGCAAATAAGAAGCTGGAAGTACCTGGAAATTTGCATCTTCCGGGCTGACTATTTTTGCTACCAATATCTGTCCCCCGCTTTTTAAAATCGCTGTTCTTTTATCTTCAGTAATTGTGATTTCAGCCTTAGTATGCATGCCCCACCAAATTACGCATGTTGTGTCCGGGATAATATCATCCTGTACGGTCATGATTTGAAAGACTCTGTCCATTTTGATACCCCGCTGATAGGATTGAACATCGCGCTTATAACAATCTGTAAGGTCGGTAATGTAATAACTTGTCTCCCCTTTCTTACCATAATGCAGGAATCTGGCTGCTGCTAAAGGATCCTGGTCTGGACGGATACCCGGATTGATCACCATACAGTTTTTACCTTCTGCCCTTAACCGGTAGAAATGCCATCTGCCCGGTGCAGTTATGGCAGTCGGTTGATCATAATAAGCAGGAAAAGTTTTGTCAAAATATCCTGGGAATGTATACATATCACTTCCAAGATCTCCATAGGCCCAAACCTGTCCGAAAGCCTGGATATCAAAGGAACCAGCATCCAGGTGACCATGATTGGCATTATTACTGCCTCCGTGCATCGAAATAAACAGCGCATCTTTGTTCCAGTTTTCCCGAAGGCTCATCAATTCTATTCCATGAATATAGTTATCAGTAGGATATGCAGTTAGATTCGAATGAGCACTTACCAATGAAGGTTGATAAAACAACATATCGGCCCAGGATACCGTATGGTTTTCGAGACACAGGTCATATTGCATTTTTGCAAGGGCAGAATCCTTGTTTCTTTTGGCAAACCAGAAAAAGCTGCCGCTTCTGGATTTTTTAACTGGGTCATCTCCTACACTTAAACTTGTAACCGGACCAGAAACAAATAATGGAAACCAGCCTGTTTTCTTAAAACCGGGTTTGTCATCAATTCCAAATGCTGTCCCCAGCAGGTTATACATACTTTCAAATGCCAATGTGGTATACATCAGGCCATAGCCCCAATACATCAACCCTTCTTCACTTTGTCCATCAGGTTCAAATGCATGTATATAATGGGGTAATCCATTGGCTGCCAGTGAGATAATTTTACTCATTAAACCGGGATCATCTTCATACATAGTCAGTGCTGCCATGATCAATCCTCCGTTACAGATTCCGTTCCAGTTATTGGTTCCTCTGTTCCACCAGGCCGTATGCTGTTCCATTTGAACTTTCGCAGGTAACAACACATTTTTTAATACCGCTTTTTTCAATAAAGCTTTTTGATGATCATTGAGATAAACATATAATCCATCATAGGCTAACGCAAAATCAAAAGCTCCGATACCGGTATCCAGAAAATGCCTGCTTGCACCCCAGTCCGGATAATCAATAAACAATTCCAACTGGTCCCAGCACCTCCTGGCATAGGTTGTATCTCCGGTTAATTGATATAGCATCACCAGCGAGGGAACCTGGCTGGCAAATGCATGAATGGAAGGGATTCTTAAGTTTGCAGCATCCAACCCATAATGCAGCAAAGGCTGCTGTAGACTCTTTGCGACATTTGCCAATAGCTGCTGATAACCAATCTGTATAATGGTATCTTTCTGGTCCAATAAATATTGCAACCTGCGGATATCAGTTTTATTAAAAAATAAACGGGAATGTGGAAGATTCCGGCCATGCAAGTCAAAACTTTTTTGAACCTGTTCTGAAGAAACAGTATCCTGTATTTGCTGGTAACCGGTATAAATATGGGAATAGCCCTTGTAAACAGGCAGAACAGACATCAATGTAAAAAAAGAAATAAAAAAGAATGCTGAATACCTTTTATATATTTTTTCCATTCAAATCAGTTTAAGCAATTTTATTTTACCTCAAATTCTGCGCTCATTCCCTTGCTCATTCCCAAATCTAGGCTGCGCTGAACAGGCAATGCCCCCCCGATAAATAGGGTTACTTTACCGCTTTCGAGTAAATTTTTTCCTTCATTATTCACAATACTCATCATTTCAGGAGTAATAGTAAAACTGAGTGTGACGGTTTCCCCGGCTTTTACATTTACTCTTTTAAACCCTTTTAAAGAAAACAGAGGAGTGGCAATGGAATCACTTTCTCTTTTTATATACAGCTGTACCACTTCATCTGCAGTTACTCTGCCTTTATTTTTTAATAAAAAAGAAGCTTTAACTGATTCGCCCTTCTTAATCAACTGATCTGATAATTGCAGGTCTTCATAATTAAATTTCGTATAAGACAAACCATACCCGAATGGATAAAAAGGTTCTTCCTGCATATACCGGTATGTCCTGCCTTCCATACAATAATTTTCATAAGCTGGCAACTGGTCCAGTGATTTTGGAAAAGTAATGGGCAGCCTTCCCGATGGGGAAACCTTTCCAAATAAAATATCAGCAATTGCATTACCCCCTTCTTCCCCTGGATACCAGGCAAATAGAACAGCATCTGCTAACTGGCTGATGGCAGTCATATTTACCGGACTACCAGCAGTTACAATAACAATGATGGGCTTTGAATTACCTTTTCTTAATTTCTTCAGAAACTCTATCTGGGATTGTGGAAGATCATAGTTTAACCGGTCACCAAAATCAGGAGATGCAATAGACTCGCCTTCTTCCCCTTCAAAATTGCCGGAGAGTCCCATAACCACCACAACTGCATCCGCTTCTTTTGCATCTCCTGTAGTCCAGTCAAACGGATTCACATTCGCCCTGTCTGGCAAAAAGCCTTGTTTATACTGCAGCAGGCTACCCGGATCCAGATGTCCGGCAATACCTTCCTGCACTGTAATCATACTCTGATTTATGCCATAATAATTACCCAGTAATGCATCAATGCTGGTTGCGTTTGGCCCGGTTAAGAATAAATAACCAATATTGCTTTTTAATGGAAGTACACCATTGTTTTTCAGTAATACAATTGATTTCTGTGCCGATTCCAATGCTATTTTCCGGTGTGGTGATGAATTGATACTGGAAGTAGAAATGGTATCATAAGGGTTGGGAATGCCAGTATCAAACATACCCAACTTAAATCTGGTACGCAATAAAATAGTTAATGACTGATTGATTTCATCTTCTGTAACCAATCCCTGTTTTACTGCATCAATCAGGTAAGGATAATATTCATCGCCACAATTTAAGTTAACACCCTTTTTTAAAGATAAGGCCACAGATTCTACCGGATTTTTAGTATACTGATGTCCTTTGTCAATATCTGCCAGGGCCCAGCAATCTGAAACTACATGCCCTTTAAATCCCCAGCTATTCCTTAATATATCTACTAATAATTCTTTACTGCCGCAACAGGGTTCTGTATTGGTCCGGTTATATGCACACATTACAGACTCTACCCCTCCATCCACCAAGGTTTTAAATGCAGGTAAATAGGTCTCAAATAAATCTTTTTTAGAAACTTCTGCATCAAATACATGTCTTAATTTTTCCGGGCCACTATGCACAGCAAAATGTTTTGCGCAGGCAGCTACTTTTAAAAAGTCGGGATTATTTCCCTGTAACCCTTTTACAAAATTCAATCCCATCCTGCTGGTTAAAAAAGGATCTTCCCCATAAGTCTCCTGTCCTCTTCCCCAACGCGGATCCCTGAAAATATTTACATTAGGTGTCCAGAAAGTCAAACCGGCATATTTTAAATGATGGTCATTTTTAATAGCAGCGTTATAAATAGCTCTGGCTTCTTCTGAAATAGCATCAGCAGTGCGGTAGGCAAGTTCTTCATCAAAAGTAGCTGCCAGTCCGATAGCCTGCGGAAAAACAGTGGCATTGCCGGATCGTGCTATTCCATGCAATGCCTCATTCCACCAATTATAAGCTGGAATGTTTAGCCGCTCAATAGCAGGAGCATGATGAACCATTTGCTTCACTTTTTCTTCCAGTGTCATTTTTGAAATCAGATCTGCTATCTTATGGTTAATAAGATCCTGTCTTTGCTGATGGCTGAGCGGCTGTGCTGATGCTATCAGGCATATAAAAAAGAACAGTACACTGCTGCAGATTTTCTTAAGATTCATCATTTTTAATATATTTTTCAATTCATCAAAGATTAGGAAACTTGTTTTTTATACTGCTCTGAACCTTTTTTTACAATTGCATAATCATCTAATTCCATCCTTATTCTTCTTAATGCAATCCGCATATGTGATTCAACTGTATTCTGGGTTATTTCCAGCATTTTGCACACATCTTTATGCGAAAAGCCATCTTCTTTTACCATTCTGTACACTTTCTGGCAATGCCTGGGTAACCTGGATACGGAAACTTCTATTTTCTGTTCTATCTCCGTTAGCATAATTTTTCTTTCAGGATTATAACTATTATCTATAAAGGAATATTCCATAGGTTCTATCATGCTTACCTGCTTCAGTTTGTTTTTATTTAGATAGGTGATGGATGCATTTCTGATAGAAGCAAACAAATAATTATTCAATTTTTCTATCTCTGCCAGTTTTATGCCAATACTCCACACTTTCATCATAACATCAGAAACAATTTCATCAGCAACTTCTCCACTATGGACAATATTAATGGCGAACCGATATAATGGCTTCTGAAAACAAAAAAATAGTTCACGGTAGGCTTGTTCATCCCGGTGATAGGCTACCTGTCGTTGTAGGAATAAGATATTTTTAATTCCTGGTTCCATTGTTTATTCTATAAATTTTAAATCCTTTAATTTTTTATTCATTACTGTAAAATCAATTCAATACGTTCCAGCTCCTCCTTTTCAAATTGGGTGTTATTTAAACAAGCAATACTGTCCAGTAATTGTTCCGGCCTGCTGGCACCTATCAGTACACTGGTTACCCGTTTATCTTTTAATAACCATGCCAAGGCCATTTGTGCCAGGGATTGTCCACGCTCAAGTGCTATCCCATTCAATGCTTTTATTTTCCCTATTTTATCTGATGTAATATCAACCGCTTTTAAGAATACACCTTTGGAAGCCCTGCTACCTTCGGGCACCCCATTCAGGTAACGGTTGGTCAGTAATCCCTGTGCCAGTGGCGAAAAAGGGATACAGCCCACTCCATGTTCTTCCAGTACATCCAGCAGTCCTTCTTCTGCCCAACGTACAAACATAGAATATTTGGGTTGGTGGATCAGGCAGGGGGTTCCCATCCTCTTTAATAATGTAATAGCTTCTTTCGCTTTATCAGCCGGATAATTAGAGATCCCGGCATACAATGCTTTACCTTGCCGTACAATCAGGTCCAAAGCCCCCATCGTTTCTTCCAGTGGTGTGAGCGGGTCCGGGCGGTGGTGATAAAATATATCCACATAGTCCAGTTGCATCCGTTTCAAGCTCTGGTCCAGGCTGGATACCAGGTATTTCTTAGAACCCCAGTCGCCATATGGCCCTTCCCACATGGTATACCCTGCTTTGGAAGAAATGATCAGCTCATCCCTGTAGGCCCCAAAATCTTCTTTCAGCAGTTTGCCAAAATTGCTTTCTGCACTGCCGGGAGGGGGGCCATAATTATTGGCCAGGTCAAAATGGGTAATCCCCTGGTCAAACGCCGTATGGAGTATTTTACGGTAATTACTGCGCTCATCCATATCCCCGAAATTGTGCCATAAGCCCAATGATAATGCCGGTAACTGTATACCTGAATTACCGCACCTGCGGTATTGCATTTTCCGGTAGCGTCCCTGATCTGCTGTGTATGACATAATTAATTATTTGAACCTTTATTAATGAACCGGATAAACCCTTGCTGTCCATCCACCACCACCAGCCATTTTCGCAGTAAGAACAGTATAACGGTTTACCCGGATAATTTCTTTTTTATAATCTGTGGCATCCTTATCAGCATTGACCCCATCTTTAAATACCTCAGCTTCATAATCTCCTTCTCCTAAAAATGAAAAATGAATTTCCGTTTCACGTGCAGTCCAGTTGGTCATCGCACCTACAAACCAGTTATTTTCTTTTCTTCTGGCTATCGCTATAAATGCTCCTACCTGGCCATCCAGTGCAACTGTCTCATTAAATACAGTCGGTACTTTTGAGATAAAACTGGTACATTCCTGTTCTTTCGTATATATAGTCGGATTATCTGCCAGCATCTGTAAAGGAGCTTCAAATACAGTATACATAGCCATCTGATGGCATCGTGTACCCTGGCTCATAGGTAAAGCATTATTGGGCCTGAAAAATGTGGAAGTGGCATTACGCATGGCACCGGGTGTATAATCCATAGGGCCTGCAAGCATTCTGATAAATGGAATGCTTACATCATAAGCGGGCACTTTAAGGTTGGGGGACCATTTAACATTCTCCATCCCTTTAACGCCTTCAAAATTTAAAATATTGGGATAAGTCCGCTGGATACCAGTGGGTTTATACATTCCATGTAAATCCAGTAATAATTGATGAGCAGCTGCCTTTGCTGCAAAAGTGTAGATACGGTTGACCATCAGCTGGTCATCCCGATCAAAAAAATCAACTTTAAACCCTTTAATACCCATGGCAGCATATTTGGATAAAACACTGTCGGTATTGATATCCATACCGATAACGGATGACCATAATATCAGGCCTACATGCTTCTGCCTGGCATAAGATACCAGCTCCTCCAGGTTGATATCCGGGTTTACATGTAACAAATCATTATGCAATGACCAGCCTTCATCCAATATCAGGTATTCGAGCTGATTTGCTGCTGCAAAATCTATATAATATTTATAGGTAATGGTATTAATTCCTGATTTAAAATCCACATGTGTAATGTTCCAGTCATTCCACCAATCCCAGGCTACTTTACCGGGTTTGATCCAGCTGGTATTACTGATACGGGAGGGGGAAGCAAGCTTCTGTACCATATCGTTATTGGCCAGGTCTTTATCGGCATCACTGATCACCAGTATCCTCCAGGGAAAAGTTCTGCTTCCTTTAGTACTGGCAATATAGGGTTGCCTGCCGGTGGAAACATAATTCAGGGTATGATAGCCCCCAATTTTTTCTCCCGCCGGATAAGGTGCAAAAACAGCCTTTAACCCATTGGCGATGGATCCATTTGCAGTGATATACATACCCGGATAATCTTCCAGATCAGCTTCTGTGATGACTGCTTTTTTATGATTCCCGAGGTCAACCAGCAGGGGTAATATGATCAGGGAATCTTTCTGTATTTCACTGAGTAAAAGTTCGTCATATACGGCTTCAAAAGATTGTTCATATTTGTCTTTTTCCCTGCGGCCATTGGCATAAGGAATAAAGGACCTGCAATTACTGGAAAAATTAAAATTCGCTTCCTCATTTTCGATAATGATATTCCCCGTTTTACTGGTAATAAACCGGTAAGCAATACCTTCATTATACGCCCTGAACTGGATACCATACGCTCCTTTAAAATAGAGTGTAAGCTGATTACATACATTCTGAATGGTATCCTTTTTATAATTGAGTGCAATGATTTGCTCGTTGATGCTTTCCTTTTTGGAAGAGAGTATTGTATTATTCTCCCCTAATACCAGGTGATTGGCTAGATGTAAGGAAACAGTTGAACTTTGTATAATTTCCTGGTGATCATGAAACGCTTTCCAAGCCAGTTTAACACCGGAAGAAACAGTAACCAGGGTCTTGCCATCCGGAGAGCTCAACTCAAATTCAATATTTTTTTGTTGCGCATGGAGATTACTGCTTAACAAAACGACTAAAATTGCGGACAAAGTTGTATATCTCATATATTTAATTTATACGATTGAAATAATTAGTCTGAAAAGGATTGAAGTGGAGACTTTCCTATTTTTTCCGGGAAGTCCTGTTCTTAAGTACCAAAAAAAGTGGTTCTTTGTATAGTCCCGTTTTACTGGTATAAAATCCATTTCCTAAAATCAGGTCTGGCTTCCCATCTCCGTCAATATCTCCCACATCCATTGTAATTCCTTTCTGGAAGCGGGTACCGGGTGGCAATGAATAGGGTTGGAATGTTAAATTACCTGTATTCTCGAGATATATAAATGGCTCTTCCGGCTCCAGGGCTGCCGGATAAAAACTGATGGTAGCTATATCAAGGTTTCCATCACCATCAAAATCACGCGCAATTGCTTTAAAACACCCATTTATTGGATAAAAATACTTTTGGGTAAAATTATTTTTTCCATCATTGATAAAAATATATACACCGTGATATGGTTTTAATATTTTAGTAAAATCACCATTATCACCAGCTGTATAAAGGATATCAGGATACCCGTCATTATTAAAATCAACAAGATCAAAAGATACAGAGCCATAACAAGGAGGGAATCTTAACACCTGTTTTTCTTCAAACACACCATTCCCTTTATTGGTATATAAGAAAACCCCTTCTTCTCCCTGCCCAAACAATGCCCATATATCAGGTAGTCCATCATGATTATAATCCTGAATAATGGTACTGATAGGTCCAGATTTATTTCTTAAAATATGTTTTTCAAATTTACTGTTTCCTTTATTTTCCATCCAGGAAAGGTCCCCTACCAGGTTCCCGAACTGGGAAATAATATAATCCATTTTTCCATCACCGTTCAAATCAGCATGTGATATTTTACAGGGCCTTGCCAGGCTGTCAAAAAAAGGGCCTGTCTTATTTTTTCCCTTATTATAAACATCAAATGGATATATGGTTCCGTTTTTAGAATTATTAGCAGCCAGGCTTTTCCCTATACTGCAACCCAATATACCATCATCCTGAAAATCGAGGTCTACAATAGGGCCTGGGGTCTTTACATTACTAACCACTCCCATATTTTCATTCAAAACAAATAAAGTATTGCTGGCACTGCTTTCAACTATTAATCGGGTAGGGTGTTGTGTATTGTCTATTTTAACATAGGGGCTCATAGAAACTTTCCCATAAAATGAACTGTCCGGAACTTCTACAGAAAAAAAAGGCAGCTCACGGATAACCGCAACAGATTTTTGCTGCGCAGGCATGATTTCAGGAGACTCTCCAACATAATAATCAATAATATGTTGCCAGTCAACAGAATCTAAAATGGGTTTAGGAGGGAAATAATTATTGGGATCAACATCAGTTGCACGTACATAAGGTGTACCATTAAATGAGGTAAACCCTAAAAAAGGCCCCATATGCAACATTACCTGCTGTCCCCAAATCTCTTTGGTCAATAAAGATGGATCAGGCAGCATATGACAACTCTGGCAATATTTTGCGGCGAGTGCTTTCCCTTCGGGATAGGACGATGTAATTTCATTTTTATCAGTCTTTTTAAAATTTAAAATATAAACAAATAAGGCTGCATTAGCAGTTACAAGTACAATCAATATCAATACTTTTTTATATTTTCTGATCCAAATGAACATTCAAAATTATTTAATATTGAGCTAACAATTTGATTGAAATATTTACTTTAAAAGCTGTTTGAATGAATGGCAAGGCAAATGCTGTCCCCAGATTTTTCCAACCGTTTCAATTCAAACAGCTTGGTTATCTACACGATCTATTCAACACTTTACAAATTCAGTTTATTCACATCTATAATGATAATAACCTGGAACAATGTTGGGCTTAATGCATAATTGGTGGGATTGGAAATAACCACACACAATGCGACTTTCTTCCCTGCATAGGTTTTCAAAGTGGTGAAATTAATGGCCAGGTTAAAAGTTGCACGCACCGATCCACTGGGAACTGTAACACTTGTAGGTAAAGTATAGGCAGATGCAGGTAAAAGAAAAACTGAATCTGATGCATCAGGAGCCACATTAATCGTACCATTGTTAATCATTTGAATAATGGTATCTGATCTGGTACTCACATTTACAGTATAACCAGCCTGTTGCAGGCTGGAACAGTTTACACCCAGATATACATTCACCAGATTATTTACTGAATCAACATGGAAATTATTGGTAGTGGTATCAAAACTGATATTACTGGGTACCAGGTAATCCAGGTTTACACCACCGGATTGCTGGGCCGCAGGAATATAAATAAGTGGGACTCCAAACTCGGCACTGCTTATCCTTTTATCACAACCTATGAATAAGGTTGTACCAAGTATTAGGATGATAATTCCCAATTCTTTAAAACGTAGTTTCATAATAGTATTTTTATAATAAAACATTATTTAAACATAATTTAATTAATAGCCCGGATTTTGAACCAGGGTACCCTGAGAATTTACGATATCAGCATGTGAAAAAGGATAATAATAATTCTTGGGGGCAGTAAATGTCCTGGTAGCTACAGTAATGGGAGCATAACTCCATACACCAGCTGAAACTTTAGTTACTGCAACACCAGTCACAGGCTGGTTTAACACAGTAGCAGCATCCTGCCAGCGTAACAAATCCCAGTAACGGTAATCCTCAAATGCTAACTCAATCCTTCTTTCATGTTTCAGAACAGTACGGAAACTTGGTATATCTGGTGCTAGAGTAACTGTAATAGCAGGTAATGAGGTACTAGCCCTGTTTCTTACAAGGGTTAAAGCCTGCCTGGCAGTATATTTATACCCATTGGCATTATCTGGCCCATAAGCTTCATTCATTGCTTCGGCATATTCCAGTAAAACTTCTCCGTAACGGTAAGCTACCCATTGATTGGAGGCTGTTCCACCATTTACAAGGTTTAAATTATCAGTCAGGAATTTTTTCAGATAATAACCGGTCCTGCTGGCATTTCTGTTGGCCATATCATCGGTACCACCAGGTGATTCATCAATAGTCCGGCTGTTCCAGGTACTTCCATTGGTTACAATGGAGGCTGCCAGGCGGGGATCCCTGTTGGCATATGGATTAGTGGGATTTACGGAGCCTATATATTCATAAGCCTGAACCAGATTATCTGTGGGGCAAACTCCACTGTTTCCTCCCGGAGTAGATATCGGATAATTCTGTGTTTCTATTGTATTATTGGCAGTTCTGCGGATGGCAAAAATAGTTTCAGTACTGCCTATTGAAGTGGCTCCCATAAAGTAGTTTTGATAACCACCGGTATATAAAGCATAATTCAGGCCGGGAGTGCTGATTACATTATTGGCAGCAGCTGCTGCTTTTTGCCACCTGGTTACATCATTGGTGGGATTATGCAGTGGACTGGCAGCATATAATAATACTCTTGCTTCCAAAGCCAGTGCTGATCCTAAAGAAAACCTTCCTGCATTGCCTGTATAAGCAGAAGTTGCCCAGTTTACCTGTAAGCCTGCTTTATTATTTTCTATTTCCCTTATTATATAAGCTACTACAGAATCATATGGAGATGCTGGAATCAGCAAACTGTCTGGTGAAGTTCCCTGGTAAGTTTCCGGAACAATGGGCACCCCTCCATATCGTTTTATCAGTTCTGTATAATAATATGCCCTGCAGATATGTGCTTCTGCAATATACCAGGCCAGGTTTTGTTTGTCGGTGGCATAATCAACTGGGTCTGTGATAGTATCCCTGTTCATACCAAGAAATTGGTTGCCATTGATAGAATACTGCAGGAAAAAATTAACCGCCCTGATCCCATCATAATAGGTCTTATACATATTTCCATCCGGGTTATTATTCGAATTAATAACTCCCTGATTAAATATTAAGGTATTGGAGCTTGCAGAAGTTATCTGGGCTTCATCAGAAACCCCGGCAAATAAATTATTGTCTATAGCTGTATACCCGTATTGCAGGGCACCATAACAGGCAGCAGCAAAACTAAAAAGAGTGCTTCTGTCGGTAACAATGGTTGCGTTCGTATACATAGTATCTATTCTTGTATTCAGCATATCTTTCTGACATCCAATCGAGAAAATCAGCAGGCATGCTATCAGAACAAGTGTGTATTTATATGTCTTATTCATCACTTTGTATTTTTTAAATTATTTAAATACGGCTACCACCCCTACATTATAGGATTTAAGTGCAGGATAACCACTAATTGTTTGCGGGTCAATTTTATAATTCCTGAGTAATGCACTCCAGGTAACAGGATTCATTGCATTGACATAAAACCGAAGTTTAGTGAATGACTTCGGAACCATTGATGCAAAATCATAACCGATTTCTGCATTACGGATTCGTAAATAATCTCCGCTCCTCATCCAGAAATCACTGGTCCGGTAATTATTATTATTAGCCAGTGTGGTAAGCCTGGGATAAGTTGCAGTTGCCCTGGTATCAATACCCTGTGAAGGATAATAAGCCCATGCACCCTGTTGAATGGGAAAAGCATTCCCATTATTTACAAAACCCTGCATTCCTGGAACATTTAACAGATTGACGGAATTACCACCGGCTCCCTGAAACAAAATGCTAAAGTCAAAAGATTTAAAATTCAAACTTCCTCCAAAAGCATAAGTTAGAGTTGGTATACTGGGCTTGCCCACAGCAGTAACATCATTCTGATCTACTATACCATTATGATCCAGGTCCTTGTATTTAATATCACCCGGCTGTACTGCACCAAATTCAGGTACCGCTTCACCGGAAACCAAAGTTCCGTTTGCATTAAAATCGGTTGTCTGATAAAAACCATTCGATTTAAGGCCTATAGGTGTACCATAGGATCTTCCGGTTTGTGCATTGTATGAATAGGCTGGCGGTATTTCACTTTCATAATTAATAATATTCTTTGCATAAGAAGCCATTCCATTCAGTGTATATCCTAATTTTTTAGTAATATGGCCTACATAAGAACTACTCAGTTCAAAACCTTTATTGGTCATTTTACCCACATTTTCAAATATCACCTGGTTACCAAAATAACCGGGTATATTATTCAGTTGGGTGGAAATCCCGCTTCTTTTATCTTCAAATACATCTGCGCTAATATTTAAGTTTTTAAACAATACGAGATCTGTTCCAACATTGTATTTCAAACTGGCTTCTGCAAATGCATTAGGATTAGCAATAAATAATGGGTTCAGTGTTGCCTGGCTTCCTGTTGGAGTGGTAGTACCTAAATATAATGAACTGGTTCCGGAATAATATTGCTGATACAGATAACGCCCATTAGTCGCAAAATTTGAGGGGGATAACCCATCTGAATTACCGGATTTTCCAACGGATACCCTTAATTTCCAGAAATTAACAACAGTTTTATTTTTCAGAAAAGATTCATTGGATATAATCCATGCTCCGGAAATAGCCGGGTAAAATCCCCATTGGTGGCCGGGTGCATAAGCATCTGAACCATAATAGGAAAATCCAAATTCAGCTATATAACGGCTCCTGTAAGCGTAATTAAATTTTCCACTGATATTTTCATGATTAATATTATAATTGTATAGCCCTTCCCCTAGATAAGAATAACTCTGATAACTGACTGCAGAAATAATACTGTGTTCACCAAAACTTCTGTCATATCCCAAACTAATTTGCCCTTGTCTGAGATCTTCCTGTGCATACGCAGAATCGGGAACTGCTACAATCGATGTGGTCTTGTCAGTAGTAGTGGTGGTACCATTAATATAACGTGCATAAGTAGCAGTTTTAGCATACTTGGTTTGATCAAAACTGTTATAAGAGTACGCTTCTTTTAAATATAGCCCCTTGGTGATAAAATCCAGTTTTTCCCTTAAAGAAAAATTGCCCAATAATTCACGATTGATATTTTGCACCCAACCCAATGCATGAATAGAAGCTACCGGATTATTAGGATAAACGGTAGTACCAGAATAATGTGTATTTAATCCATTGGTTCCGGTGGTATCAAAAACCGGGTATATATTGGATGGGTAATTTTCCAGATTATTCCAAATTGATGCTGTAGAGAAATTATTATATGCAACAGTATAATTAGGGGCCCTGCGTTGTTCCACTCTTCCGCCAATATCAACCTTGGCATCAAAAATATTAAACAACTTAAAATCAAGGTCGGTACGAAGATTGTACCTTTTAAATTGTTCATTGGAAGTCTGAACGGTGGAAGTCACCGGAGAATTTGCAGTATTATATAAACCCTGCTGGTTGGCATAATCAAAAACAATATTATATTTTGCATTTTCATCTCCGCCATTAAATGCTAAATCACCATCCGTATAGGCACCATGATTTTTTACAACCTGGTTGAACCAGTCCACATTGGTACCTGTTCCATTCTGGTAAGCCTGTAATTGGGCAGGAGAATATTTAGGAGTCCATACCATTCCATTATCATTACTGATAGCCTCATTATACAAGTTGGCATACCCGTATGAATTTAAAGGTTTGTAAAGAGTAATAGGACTTTGCTGCCCGGAACGGGTCTGAAAGGTCAATGTTGATTTTCCTATATGTCCTCTCTTAGTAACCACCCATACAATACCATTGGCGCCTTCCATGCCAAATGTGGCCAATGAAGCAGCATCTTTTAAAATACTGATACTTTCAATTTCGGCAGGAACCATGTAGTTGAAATAATTATTATCCACTTCAAATCCGTCAACATAAATTTTATAATTATTTACTCCATAAGTACCAATCCCCCTTATATACAGGCCGGATACATCATAACCGGGTTCTCCGGATCCCTGAAGTACTGTTAACCCGGGTAAAACGCCATTTAATGTATTGGTAATATTAGCAGTAGGGGTATTATATAAAGTTTTGCCAGATACAGTGGAAACCGCACCTGTAGATCTTTGCCTGCTTACATTAAACAATTGCCCCTCTGTAATTTCGTCTGCCTGAACCGGTTTTTGCTTGCCGATCTTAATAGTGTCAGCTTTAATTAAGCTAACATTTTTGGTCTGAGCCATCAATAAAGGAGAGGCACCCACTAAAAGCATTGCAAACATTGCAATACATTTTAATATATATATATTATATATTGATTTGTTCATAATAATTAAATTTTAATCACATTAATAACCCGGATTTTGTACCACAATCAGCTTATTTACCTCACTCTGCGGAATGGGCTCCAGCATCATTCTAGGAGACCAGTAAGCAAACCAGGCAACTGCATTCCAATATTGAAGAAGATTGGGTGCCAGGTTATATCCGGAAGATGTAGATGCAACTTTAAACTGAAATTCCAGCTTGTTTCCTCCAATTATATCGGTCCCAACTGTAGGCAATTTCCAATGTTTTACATCAAAATAACGTTTCACTTCTCCAACAAATTCCACAGCCCATTCTCGCTGAATAGCAGTTCTTAAAGCAGTTTGGTCAGTTACGGTAATAGAAGGTAATCCTGCCCGGTTATGCACCACATTCAGGTACTGTAATGCCATAGCAGAATTTCCTTTTTCATTATACGCTTCTGCAAGGTCCAAGTACAATTCAGCTACCCGATATACAGGGAAATTTGGCCATACCCTGCTTCCTGCATGCCAAAAGAATTTGGTATACGTTCCGCATCCCTGCCCATAGGTCACCGTTTGAGGGAATACTGCAGAAATACTGGCATTCGCCACCATAAAATTCCAGCCTTTCGCACTCCAGTTATTATCTCCGGGATTATTGGCAGCATCATTACCTGGCCCCATATGGTCAGCCAGCCAGCGTGGTTCCATTTGCTGAAAACGCGTAACATAATCACTTCCCGGCCTTGGAGCCGCATCACCTAATTGTGGCCAGCTTTGTTCCGTTCCATCTGCTTTTAAATAATTTTTCAGAAAATTATAGGGTACTCCAAATAATTCATTGTCATACCGGCTGGCTGTCCAGTAATTAGACATATCATAATAAAATCCCGGCCCACTGGTACTAACACCGGTAGGCTGATTCTGATAAGCTAAAATCATTTCTGTATTTCCGGACCCCGGTAATGAGGTAGCCATTCCATAATCATTTAATGCATTAGGATTTGGATTGCCTACTCCGGCACCACCAGTATTTATAATATCCAATCCATTACTCTTGCACCAGCTCAATGCTGTTGTTGCAGCTGTAATGGCCGAATCCCATCTGCTCGGATTGGCTGCACCAAAACAAATCATATTATTATTAGCAGGATTGGACATATTCAGAAATGGAGCAGCTGAGTTAAATAAAGGTCTTGCAGCAAACATCAGCAACTGGGCTTTCAATGTCATCACAGAGCCCTGTGTTAAACGTCCATAACTACTTGGAGGCCAGCTAACAGGTAACCCTGCAATCGCACTGTCGCATAAAGCTAATGTAAAAGTGAGTGTTTGTTGTAAACTAGCTCTGGGTATATTCATATTATCGGTTGCCACAAAACTATGGTTCACCAGTGGGACACCACCAAACCCTTTGAACATCAGCATATACCATTGTGCCAGTAATCCCTGGCACTCCGCTTTTACATAACCCTTGGTGGTAGGATCCATATCTGGTACTTTGTCAATATTCTCCCGAATAATACAAAGCTCCCTGATCTGCTGGTAACATATTGAATAATTTACCCAGCAGGTGGTACTGGCAGTCATTCCAGTTGCGGCAGTGGTATAAGCAAATTGCCAGCTGTATCCCTTACTTTCCTCCCCTGCAATACCCCCATTCATACAACCTGCATTACTCTGATTCATATATTGTTGTCCCAGGGCCCAGTTATACGCATTTAATAATTCAGAAGTTGCATTTAAAGAAGAGGAAAACACTGTAGCCAATGTAACACTACCCGATACACTGGGTTCCTGCAGGAAAGTTTTCTGACAAGCGTACATACCCAATAGTATAAACGTTATCATTAAAGCAGAAATTATTTTTTTCATATATAATGCTTTTATAATTGTTTTAGAATTGAATATTAAATCCACAGTTAAAGGCCCTTGTTATTGGAAAAATAAACTGGCTGTTAACGTCTGTAGTTTCCGGATCTATTCCATATTTCTTTAATGGTGCTTTGAAAATATAAAGGTTATCTCCATTAATAAACACTCTTACCCCATTAATATAAGCATGTTGTAAAGACCTTGATTTAGGAAAAGTATAACCGATCTGCGCATTTTTTAATTTGATAAAGTTGTTTGACTTTAACCAGAAATCACTGGTAACAAAATTCGAGTTGGCAGAAGTGGTATTGATTTCGGGGCGCGGATAACTGATGGCCTGATGATTGGCCACTTTATCAGGAGTCCAGTATCCATCATATTGCCATTGGTATACCATACCAAAACCTTTGAAGAATACATCGGTAAGGCCCTGATTCAGGTAAAAACTACCATTAGCAGTACCATTGATCAAAGCAGTAAAATCGAACCCTTTATAATCCAGCCTGATTCTGAAACTATAGGAATATTCAGGAATATTGGGATAACCCATTGGAGCCATGTCCTGTGCATTAATTAGGCCGGTTCCGCTTAAATCTTTATAGCGAATATCTCCTAACACATTCTGTCCGCTTGAATAAGTGTCAAAAGGACGGTTGGCTAAATCGGCTGCTGTATTAAAGAACCCATCACTCCTGAGACCGAAATAAGTACCAATTGATTTTCCGGTTCTGTTCATCCAGGGATATGGATTTGGCACTTCCGCTTCATAGATAATTTTATTATGGTTATAAGAAACCTGGCCGGTAATGGAATAACCCACTTTTTTATAATGGTCTGTCCAGGTGGCAGAAACTTCATATCCATGGTTAGTGGTTTGTCCAATATTTACAGGGGGGATATTTCCACCGGAAACTCCATATACGGCAGAAATAGTAGCAAGTGTAGTAAGGATATTATTACGGTTTTGCTGGAAAACATCGGCAGTAAGGGTTAATTTATCCTTTATCAACCGCATCTCAATACCTCCGTCATATGTCTGTGCCTTTTCCCAGGTTACACTACTATTCCCATTTGCACCTTCATTTGAACCAGCTACATATGGATTGTTTGCTGATCCATTACCATTGCCCAGATAATAACCGGTTTGATTATTTAAATTATAAGTATTGGGCAGGTATAAGTACCTTCTGCCATTGATCTGGTCATTACCTGTTTGTCCGTAAGAAGCCCTGATTTTTAAGAAAGTTATCCAATTGTTTTTAGGGAAAAACTTTTCGCTGCTGGGTATCCAGCCGGCAGAATAAGCAGGGAAGAAACCAAAACGGTGGCCCACTGCAAATTCTTCTGTACCATTATAACCCACATTATATTCCAGCATATACCGCTGTTTATAATTATAAGTAACACGGCCAACCAAACCCATAATTCCTGATGGTGTATTATACGCATCCACAGGCATAAAATATTGAGAGGCTTTGCCCAATAATAGTGCAGTTACATTGTGGTTTCCAAAACTTCTTGCATAATCAATACCTGCATCAACATAAATTTTATGCCAGGTAGTATTATAAGTAGATGCAGTATTAAATGATGTATAGTTTTGAGCACCTCCAAAAAAGTCTACATTATTCGGATTAATAGGGTCTCTGTAAAAAGTATAGGTTGGAATAGAAGGTGTACTGGATATATATTTTGTATAATTATCATCATAATTGGCCGTTCCATGAACAGACAATCCCTTGGTGATAAAATCCATTGTGTATTTTATCTTAGCACTTCCGCTCAGCATCGTATTATACACAATACCCTCTCCACTGGTAAGAATATTTGTTAAAGGATTAATCTGAGTAGAACCTTTGATTCCCAATGGATTTAAAGAAGACCCAGCCTGACCGGCATATCCGGAAATTACATGACCATCAATTATGGCTGGTTCCATAAACGGATTGGATTCATAAATATCTTCCTCAATGGATTTATACCGGCTTGCCCAGTCTGTTGGGCTGGTTGCAGTTCCTGTTAATGCAGCACCTGGTCCACCATAGGTATTAAACTGCCCGGCAATATTTACAGAAATAGTAACATTTTTAGCAGGTGTAATATCGAAATTGGATCTAAAATTGCCCCTGTTATAAAAAGAACCTTTATTATTATTTCCCCATTTTACATTCTGAAGAATATCACCCTGACTGAAATATCCTACTGAAGTATAATATTTCACTTTATCAGTTCCTCCTCTTACGTTTATATTATATTGTTGCTGAAGGCCTATACCACTAAACTCATCATGCCACCAGTCTGTACTTCTGTAATATAAAGCTGGGCTATTATTCAGTTGTGCCTGTTGCTGGGGTGTGAGATTGGTCATGGCTGCTACTTCTGCCGGTGTATAATCCCTGTCATTCTGAAATTTCCAAAGATCCTCAGCATTAAACAATAAAGTATTCCAGGATGTATTCGCTTGTTCGTTATTATAGATATTTACAGCTTCATTACGCATCAATGCATATTCATATGAATTAGCAGTATGCAACAGATTTGCTGCAGCATTAGCACCAAAATTGGTTGACAAACTTAATACCGGTTTACCCATTTTACCTCTCTTGGTGGTAACGATAATGACACCATTTGCAGCACGAATACCATATACGGCAGTGGAGGATGCATCTTTCAGCACACTGATACTTTCAATTTCATTGGCATCCATGGCATTCAACTGGGAATAAGGTTGTTCTGCCGGTTGTTCCACGCCATCAATGACAATCAATGGATTAGTACTTCCTGAAAAAGTACTGACTCCACGTATATAAATATTAGTGGCATTACGGCCGGGCTCGCCACTTTGTTGCATACCGGTAATACCAGGAGAATTACCAACCAATGCATTGGTAATATTGGCAACCGGACTTGATACCACATCATTTGCACTGACTGTATTCACAGCTCCGGTCATATTTATTTTTTTCTGAACACCAAATGCCATTACAACTACATCAGTTAAGGAGTCTGCAACAGGTATAAGTGATAGATTGATAATAGTATTAGTTCCTACCACCACTTCTTTATTTTTGTACCCAATAAATGAAAAAACCAGTGTTTCTCCTTTTTTGGCAGCAATGCTAAACCTTCCATCTATATCAGTTTGTGTACCGATATTGGAATTTTTAATTTTTACATTCACATTCTGCAACGAAGCACCTTTTTCATCTGTAATCTTCCCGCGAACTGGATTTTCAGCAGGAGGAATAAAAAATGCGCCAAAATCAATAGTAAATGGTTTTAAAACGGTCTTTTCCTTAACACAAATAATCTTATTGATTATCTCATAAGTAAGTTCCTGGCCATTGAAAATGTAGTCTAAAGCCTGGGGAACCGTGCTGTTCTTTAAATCAATATCTACTGGTTTCGCCTTTTGATTAAGCATGGAAATATCATACACCAAATCATATCCGCTTTGTTTTTTAATCGTTTGCAACACTTTTTCCAGGGATGCATGCTTCTCAACAATATTTATTTGCGCAACTCCGGTTGCATAGAGTTGTAAACAAGTGGCAAGCAGCAGAAATGTTGTAAATTTCATAACCAAGCGCATGTTAAGTGTGGGTGACAGATACGGCAATTTTTTGCCGTTAGCAGTTAAATGCATAGTTTTGATTTGTTTGGGTTTAAAATGGCAAGTCTCGGCGACTTATATTAATAATAAACCTGAATAACTTTCGTCCCGGACTGCAATTCGGGACGTTTTTTATTACGGGTTCACGGTTAATTTCCTGTTTTGAGCATCAATTTTATATTTTATATGATATATTTCAAAAATTCTTAACAAGTCAGTTAGATTCACATTACGGGACACACTAAAATAAAAGTCTTTATGTGGTAAGGCTCCATTAACCACTACTTCAACATCATACCATCTTTCAATTTCTTTTAAAATATCAGACATATCCGCATGATGCATTGATATAATTCCATTTTTCCATGCAATGGCCTGTTCCACATCAGCATGCTCAATCACTTTAATATCCTCATTTCCTATTGACAAAACTGCTTGTTGACCAGGAGTGATCATGGTCGCTTTTTTCCCGTTACTTACCTGCACACTTCCCTGAACCAATGTTACTTTAATATCTTTCTCATTATCATAGGCACTTACATTAAACTGTGTGCCATATACCCTTACTTTCCGGTCGCCCTTAATTACATAAAAAGGCATGGCTTTATTTTCGGCAACATGAAAATAAGCTCTTCCATTAATGGTTACTTCCCGGTCATTCCCGGAAAAAGCAACAGGAAAACGAATGGAAGTAGAGGCATCCAGGAAAATTTCTGTCCCATCGCTTAATGTTAAGGGATATTGCTGCCCTTTCTGTGTAGTAAGTGTATTATACCGGACAGGGCCATCATTTTTTCCGGTATAAGAAAGTGCTCCGTTTATATTCGTGATAGCAGTATTTCCCTGCCGGGCAAGAATTCCATTCTGAGCACTATCCAACACAATATTTTCCCCTCCGTCAAGGGTTAAAGTAGCTTTTTTAACACCCGGTAAAATATCTTCTTTATTTACATGTTTTGCAGTCAGTTGTACTGGAATAACCTTAGCAGAAAATTTTGAATTGAAGAAGTAATATCCTCCTGCAAGGATAAAAATGATAGAAGCAGCTGCTGAAACTGCAAAAAACAGCGTACTCTTCAGAAAAAATACTTTTTTATTGGAATTGCCATCAATAGACGCATCAATTTTTGCTTTTAGATTCCTGCCTGCAGCTTCTTTTTCAGTATTAGATAATTGATTGTATATACCTGTTCTTTTTTCAAAAGACTGATAATATTTTTCAACAAACTCCTTTTCAGTTTCACTGGCATTACCCTCCAGGTAACGTTCTATAAGCTGATTAAAATATTCCCTGTATTCGGGTTTTGACATGAAATTTTATTTACTCATTTATAAAGACGTGATAAGGGACAAATTGTCCCAAAAAAATAAAAAATAATTAACAAATTAGATTAGAATAAGAATAAGGCTATTCTTTCTTTAAGTTCAATAAGGGAAGTCCTGATCTGATTTTGTACTGTTTTTTTAGACAGTTTTAATCTGACAGCAATTTCTGTAGTGGAATACTTGCCGCTAATATGTAACAAAAATATCTTTTTTCTTTTAGCCGGGAGAGTTTCACCAAATGCATAAGTAAGTTCCATCAATTCCTTTGCATCAAAAATATTGTCGGGCATCTCCGTGTCTGAAAGCATTTCATCAAAATTTTCCTGAAAAACTGTTGCATGTTTATGTTGTTTGTAATAATCCAGCACCCCATTTCTTACAGCAACCATCAGGTAATTATGAATATTACTGATGTCTAAGGTTGCCCTGTTTATCCATAACCTAACAAAAATATTTTGTACTATATCTTCTGCCTGTTCCTGATTGGATAATCTTTTATAAGCCGCTTCACAACATAACAGCCAGTAACGCTCATATAATTGATCAAATGCCTTCCTTTCACCCTTTTTTAATTGGTTGAGCAGTATAGTTTCATTGGTATGTAGCATCTGAATCAGCAAGCGTTGGTAGATTTCAATTCGAAATTATAATTTTCATTTACAATATTCAAGATTATTTATGCAAAGGTTTGCACAAATAATCTTGAATGCTGATGCAGCTCTGCTATTTATCTAAAAAGCTGATTTTTATCATTTTCCTTAGGCGCTATTACCCATTTAAGATTGGGATGTGTTGAAAGTTCAAAGTTCAGTTCAGCCCCTCTACTAATCTGATCCTGGGTTATACTGAGGTTTTTCAATGGTTTCCCATTCAATTTCACAGACTCTATATACTGCTTTTTCTCCGGCTCCGTTCCTGCTGTAATCACAAAGTCTTTTGCTTTATAACAATCGGGCTGCAAATGAATTACAATCCGGTTAAACATCGGACTGGTTAGCTGATATTCCGGATTCAGTTCGCAACCACCCTTCATTTGAAATAAACCCATGGATATCAGCGCACTCAATGATCCCATTTGCCCCTGGTCTTCATCATTGGTAGCATAAGCAGTAGTTGAAGGAGTGGTGGCGCTGTAATTGGCAGTATATACTTCTCTGATCCAGTGCTGGGTTTTAACAGGGTCTCCAAGCATCTGAAACAGATGGGCATGGAAAAAACCGGTATTATTTTCATATTGCAACCAACCATAACGGTAATGCTGGCCGGATGCCTGTTCAAATTGCTGATTCAGGCGTTGAATAGTTTTTTCCCGGCCACCCATTACCTGCATAGTTCCATTCAGGTCGTATTGTGCCGGAAACCAGGTTAAAACAGCAGAATAACTTTCCAGAAAACCTATACTGTTATACACCATTGGAGTAAATGGGGCAGACCATTTGCCACTGGAATCCCGGGGTTGCAACCACCCACTTTCTGGATTGTACAGGTTTTTCCAGCCCAGAGAACGTTGATTGTAAAAATCAGCTTCTGAAGAATGACCTAATTTCCGGGCAGCCTGACTTAACACCCAATCGCACCAACCATTTTCAACGGTACGGGTAACCGACCATTTCCTTTCACCTAAATCATTGGGCATCCAGCCCCCGAATCGGGTGTAAATATCCACATCACCCATCCAACGGTTGGTTCCGTTGCGCATAGTGGCATTCATGGCTTCAAAAGCATGTTCTGCATCGACTCCCGGCAGATTCATCTGAATAGCCCGCCCAAATAATGGGGCAGCCTGCTGGCCCGACATGATAAAATCCACCCGCCCAACACTGGCCCCTAAAGGTAAAATTCCGGTGTCATCGTAAAACCGTAACCAGGAATTGCAAAAATCACGCAATACATCCGGATAGGCTAAACCCCAAATACTGTTCAGGTTCTGCTGGCTCCACCAGAATGCATCCGAAACATGCATATTAAACAAGGGCTGCCCTTTATCATCAAGGGGAACTGATTTTATTTCAGTATACATCCCTGTGTCATAAATGGGAAACAGTCCATTGATATCATTATTGATCTCACTGAATTTACCCTTCCGGTAAACAGGGTACTGCCCATTTACATCACTAAAAACACCTCTTCCTAACAATGAATGCCAGAGATCTGTATAGAATTTCACTTTTCGTTCGACTGTGCCCTCCACTTCTATCCTGCTTAAAGCTGTGTTCCATTCTTCCCAGGCCGACTTCCGAACTGCCTCAAAATCCCAGTTCGGAGCTTCAGTGCTCAGATTAAGCAATGCCTGTTGTACAGAACAGTAAGAAATGGCAACTTTCATTTGTACAGTAGTTCCACTGGCAACTTTACCAAAATTCAGCACCAGACCACTGTTTTCACCCTTGATACCACTTATATTTCTTTGCATTTCCTGAGTACGCCAGCCATCCAGCGATTGGAATGCCCGATCTGTTGTGATTACAAAAAATACTTCAGTTGGTACTACCAAACGGGAATCTGTCGAAAGCCTTGCATCAGCTATCAGCAGGCTTCCTTCAATTGTATCCTTACCAATTCGTTTCACATCACAGTTAAACATCCTTGCCTCATTCCAGATTCCACAGAATGGAATTAATACCGCAGCATTATCGGCCTTCCTGAAAGTATAGCGATGAAACCCTACCCTTTTTGTGGCGGTAAGTTCTACATCAATATCATAACGGTCCAGATGGAGCTTTTGATAACCAGGTGTTACTGTTTGGTCTGCCGGGTTAAAACCTGATTTCCAGCGCTCCGGTCCGGGTACAGGGTTGACCTCACCCGATACGGGCATCACTGCCAGTCCGCCCATTTGAAATTCATGTATATGACTGAATCCATAAACACTTGTCTGTGCATTTTGATAACCCGTATGATAATAACCAAATATCTCTGTGTCCGGTGCTAATTTTACCATACCAAAAGGACGTGCGGCTGCCGTCATAAAAAAGTTCCGGCAACGATCTGAACCGATCAGCGGATGCACATAATATACAGGGGGAAACACAACTGTATCTTTATTCGTTACTGGTAAATTTTGCTGCGCATGCAATGGAATAATAAATACCAAACAAAGAACTAAGAGAGCTGTCTGTTTAATTACTAATAAAAAGATAGATTTGTTTTTCATGATTTTTTTTGGTTTTACTTAATATCCTTAGCCCATTTCGCATTGGGTATGGAGGAAAGTTTGAAATCTAAATGTGCCCCCTTACTAATATCTTCCTGACTGATAGTAAGGCTTTTCAATGGTTTACCATTCAGGGTTACAGACTCGATATACTCATTTTTAGCCGGGTCCGGACCAGCAGTAATAATAAGGTCTTTAGCTCTGTAACAATCAGGTTGTAAATGGAGAATGATACGATTAAACATAGGTGCAGTAAGTTCATATCCAGGGTTCATTTCGCATCCTCCCTTCATTTGAAATAAACCCATAGATATCAATGCACCCAACGCACCCATTTGTCCCTGATCTTCATCATTAGTAGCATAAGCTGCATTAGAAGTGGTAATAGCATTGAAATTAGCCTGGTAAACCTTTCGGGACCAATATTGGCTTTTTACAGGATCCCCAAGCATATTAAACAAATGTGCATGGAAGAAACCTACATCGTTATTATATTGCATCCAGCCATATCGATAATCTTCTTTGGAAGCCAGTTCAAATTGCGCATTCAGCCTTTCGATTGTTTTTTTCCGCCCACCCATTAATTGCATAGTCCCATCTATATCATATTGTGCCGGAAACCAGGTCAGTACCGCTGAAAAACTTTCCAGGCATCCAATACTGCCATAGCCCAATGGTGTAAACCCTTTAACCCACTTACCGCTTGAATCCCGTGGTTGCAGCCACCCGCTTTCAGGATTGTACAGGTTTTTCCAACCCATCGAACGCTTGTTATAATAATCGGCATCTGCCGGGTGTCCTAATTTTCGGGCTGCCTGGCTAATCACCCAATCACACCAGCCGGCTTCAACGGTGCGGGTGACTGAAATCTTATCAAAATCAGCTGGCATCCAGCCTCCAAAACGGGAATAAATATCTAAATCCCCCATCTGATTAGTTTTACCACTGCGCGTAGTAGTATTCAAAGCCTGATAAGCATGTTCTGCATCCACACCAGGCAAATTCATCTGAATAGCCCGCCCCAATATTGGTGCAGACTCTTGTCCGGTCATAATAATATCCACCCTTCCCGCAGTCGCTCCCAATGGCAGCGTACCGGTATTGTCGTAAAACCGTAACCATGAATTGCAAAAATCCCGTAATACATCCGGATAGGCTAAACCCCAAATACTGTTCAGATTCTGTTGTGTCCACCAGAATGAATCCGAAACATGCATTTCAAAAAGGGGTTGTCCTTTCTCGTTCAGGGGAACAGATTTTATTTCCATGGGAATACTGTTCTGCGCCAGATTGGCCACACTATTCTGATCCTTTGGATATAATGGGTACAGTCCGTTCACGTCACTGAAAACACCTCTTCCCAACAATGAATGCCATAGATCCGTGTAAAATTTTACTTTCCTTTCTGTTGTTCCTTCTACTTCTATCCGCTTTAATGCAGTATTCCATTCTTCCCGGGCCGATTGCCGAATTGCCTCAAAATCCCAATTCGGTGCTTCAGTGCTCAGGTTGAGCAATGCCTGCTGTACAGAACAGTAAGAAATGGCAACTTTCATTTGTACAGTAGTTCCACTGGCAACTTTACCATAATTTAAAACCAACCCACTGTTTTCACCCTTGATACCATTTATACTTTTTTGTATTTCCTGGATACGCCATCCATCGAGCGATTGAAAGGAGCGATCTGTTGTAATCACAAAAAATACTTGCGTAGGTATCACTAACCAGCTGTCTCTGGATAGCCTGGCATCGGCAATCAGCAGGCTTCCCTCAATCGTATCCAACCCAATACGTTTTACATCGCAGTTAAACATTCTGCCTTCATTCCAAATTCCGTTTAAGGGTACTAATACAGCGGCATTATCCGCCCTCCTGAAAGTATACCGATGAAAGCCAACCCGCTTGGTAGCTGTTAGTTCCACATCAATATCATAACGGTCCAAATGTAGCTTTTGATAGCCGGGACTTACTGTTTGGTTTGCCGGGTTAAAGCCCGATTTCCAGTGCTCAGGGCCTGGAGTGGGATTCACCTGGCCTGATACTGGCATAACAGCCAGTCCACCCATTTGAAACTCATGTATATGACTGAATCCGAAAATATTCGATTGCCCATTTTGATACCCCGTATGATAATAGCCAAATATCTCTGTATCCGGAGCCAGCTTTACCATCCCAAATGGACGTGCCGCTGCGGTCATAAAAAAATTACGGCATCGGTCCGATCCGATAAGGGGATGCACATAATCAACAGGTGCTGACAACACGCCTCCCGAATTTCTCATATCTGCATTTTGCTGAGCCAGCACTGGAACAATAGATAGTGTATAAAATAAAATGGTAAGAGACATTTTCATAATAAAAAAACTATTACCACATTTCATGACATATAAATATAAAATTGTATTTTTCATAATGCATTCCTATTATATATTATTAGTACTTTATTAATGGAAAAGATCTAACATGCAAAAACCGGAATATTAAATCAGGTAAGTAATCGTTATGGTTTAACAACAGTTTTTTCACTGTATACTTTCTGAGCAACAAGTTTCCCGTTTTTATACACCATATATGCTTTATCCTGTAAAACCAGATTATAACTATTCCCTCTGAATAACAGTCCTGTTAGTGTACAATTTCCCACTTCGGAAAAATAATTGGGATTAAATTCTATGGTTCCATTTTCATATTCCTTAATTCCCAACATGCCAAAGGCAATGGCCTCGAATATTGATCCCCAGGCAATTTGATTAGACATAGAAGTTATATCTGCAGAAGGGTTATCCGTTCTTGGGTTTTGGGGTAACGTGGGAAAATAATGTACATATTCAGCCGCCTTCTTTAAAATATTCATACCCATTACAGGGAAACCCATTTCAAATAAATTACGGGATATTCTGCCCGGCATGCCGGCATATTGGCCCCCACCACCCCAATCGGCATCAATTCTATCCCAATGAACGGTGTCTGTGCGGGCAATTGAATAAAGACCGAAACGCCCAAGAAATTCATTTTCTTTCAGATGTGAAATCAACCGATGTTGCTGATAGGAAGAAGCTGCTGTACTGTTTAAAAGATCAAACAGATGATAAGTCCATATTGTACCCCTGGTTCCATCCGGATACAGATTATCATACCAGCCTTTTTCTTCGTTCCATAAATTATCGTTAATGGATTTATCCAGTTGACTGGTCCAGGCAGAATAGGTTTCAATAGCTTTACTATCATTCATTTGCTTAGCCCATTCAATTAAACGCTGATATAGTTTAAGCGTTAAACAATTAACAATCGGAACAATATGGTTATAACCATCAGTTCTGATCTCAATAATCAGTTCCGTATTATAGCCCACATTAATCAAACCATTGGGCTCCCCATATTTATTATGCAAAATATCTGCCCATTGTTTCAGGCACTCATAGAGTGTTGCATTTCCAGCTTTTGCCTGTAATATGGAATAATCACCGGTTTGCCGGAGATAAGCATCCACCATCATCTGCACCGCAAAAGGCTCTTGTATATAGAGACCTGGTTTAGCTCCTGCATAGGTAATCCAGGATGACTTAAGTTTTCCCTCCCTGAAGGAAACCAATATCGCTTCTTTCAATCCGGCCGGGTCTAATATGCCTAACAGGTCTGAAGTATAAGAATTGTCCCAGGATACACAGGATGTCCAGAAACAACCAACAGACCAAAATGGATTAAGTATAAAGTTTTCCCGTTCAAACCGGCAGGATAACATGGTATAAATAGATCGGTAATAAAACTCCTGTAAGGTTTTATTATCAGATTCAAATTCAGGAAGCTTTTCTGCAGCCCACTGCAGGCTTTTGTGAATGTGTTGATCTGCTTTTTCCATACGTAAAGCAATATCTGCCTGATATAATGCAGGTGCCTGTAGCATTTTTTCAACATCTTCCATTTGAATGGCAAAATAATATTCACCTATTCCTCCGGCAGGAATGGTCACTTCAAAACCCTGCTCATTTCGTTTCTCAACAGACGAGGAAACCCGAAAACGCAATTGTTCACTTTGTATGGTAAATACATCTGGATAGGTAACCTTAGCTGATCCTTTTTTCAATGCTTCCCTGGGATCCTGAACCCTTAATGCATCTGCTGTTTGATGTGGGGTTAAAGTGAGGGTAAGTTCTTTCGTATTGCGGTTCGTAATCCGGATCTTTAAGAAAACCTCATCCTTTTCCCCGGAAACGGAAGTCCATGTCTTTAAAGCAAATGAACACCATTCATGATTGATCTCTTTGTGAAATGTGGAGGTTCTGGTATATAAGTTAGGTTGCCATACTTCATCCTGGGGTACAATTACCATGGGCGCATCAGATCTGAAATTACAACCCAGTGCATCAATACCCCCTTTTACCCAAAATAAATGAACATCATCCCTTATTTCAATGCCCGTCTTTTTATCGGAAAAGTTCATGAAAAAATTATAAGATGGAATATCGATAGGTGGAAATTGTACCCTGGTAATACCGGTTGCACTGTACTGACAGGGCGATGCATATCCCCGGCTATTAAAAATCAAAACCTGATCGTCCAGAAAGGTCATATTTTCTCTTCGCATCGAAAGCATTTCCGGCGTTAATTGCGCTGAAACAACAAATCCCTGCAGTACTAATAAAATGAAAATTATTTTTTTGAGGAACATATGAATTCATTTTAAAATTGTTACTCTTTCAATTTCTTAAGTAACCAATCAATAATTTTTGTTCTTTGCTCTGTATAGGCCCAATGGCCGGTATCAGGATAAAGTAAAATGGTTTTGGGTGCTGTAATACTATTGAAGGCAGCAAACATGGTGGTTGGCGGACAGGTTTCGTCATTGAATCCCCATGAATAAAAACCTTCCACAGTGAGGTTTTTGGCAAAATTCACCACATCATAATAAGACAAAGTGGTAATCACTTCTTTCTTATTAAAATAAGGCAAATTGGATTCATTAAAAAAATGAGGCCATCCACCAGCACGGGATTTCAGGTAACCTGTTAAGTCACATAAAGCCGGGCAGAATAATGATAAATATTTTACTCTTTTATCTAAAGATGCAGTTACAAAACTCAATGCCCCGCCCTGGCTGCCTCCGGTTACACCTAAATGCATCCCATCATATTGTGGTAATGTTGTTAAAAAATCATTTGCCCTGATACAACCTAAATAAACGCGTTTGTAATAGAATCTGTCTTTATCATCTGCATTAAAGAACGGATAATTTTTCAGTGCCCCGGTATTCAGATTGCTGTACACAATTGTATCCAGGGTTGCTGGTATGCCATGTATCCCAATATCCAAAACAATAAAACCCTTATCTGCCATTTCAATATCAGGGCTGGAGGGCCATACTCCTGCACCTGGTACTTTTAAGACAGCCGGATATTTTCCTTCTTTTTTAGGAATGGTTAAAATACCATACAATCTGCTGTTGCCAAAATTTTGAATATTCACCTGAAATACATTTGACAGTGCAGAACATCTTTCAGGAAGCAATACCATCTTCACATCTAAAGGAATTTTAGCTAATTCACTCATTGCTTTATTCCAGAAATTGTCAAAATCAGCTGGTTTTTCAACAGTGGGTGCAATATGCAAAACATCAAAGCCAGCAGTTGCAAGATTTCTGTATTGTTTGCCATCTACTTCTGCAGTTACAATGCATCTTAAAAATCCGGGTTGCAATAAGGTACCACCCTGTACATTTAATCTCCCTTCTGTTAAGGTTACAGTCTTTAACTGGGTAGGTTTCATTTTTTCTAATCCTACTTCGTACGTCAGTTTTACAGGATATACCGGAATACTGTTTTGCAAAACAGTTACTGTAAAATTTGCGGAATCTCCTAACCGGTATTTCCAATCAGTATGATTAGGTACAACCATTACCTTCACAGGTTGCTCAACTGGCTGGGAAATAGCTGATTGATTAGAACATATCAGAAACATACACAGAAAAGAATAAATCAGTTTTTTCATTTGCTGTATTTTTTATTGTTCATAATAAACACCAAATTCAGCAATACCTGGTCTGGGTAAAAAATGCTTTAGCAGCACCCTCACTTTCACTCCCTGAACAACAGGAAAACGTAGGACTTTAATAATACTGTTCGCTTGCTGAATAGGCATATCTATCCAGTTATTACCATCAAAATATTGAAGGACAAAGTCAGTTATTCGAGCCTCATTATACTTTTTCCCGTCAAATAGTTCTGATATAACAACCATATTAAACCGCTGTGGTTTGTCAAAATCTATTTCATACCAGGGGGCTTTTACAGATGAATTTGAAATCCATGCCGTTCTGAAATTATCATCATTTCCAAAATCACTTAAATAGTAATCAGGCCAGCTGGATCTTGATTTCTGGAACTTTGCTAAGTTGTGTGCAATAATGGGTTTTGTCTCGCGGGGCAATTTGGGTGCATTACCCAGGTTTTTCCACTTCTGGCCAATTAATTGTAATGCCTGTACTGCATTATCATCAATTAATCCCAAACGGTTCGGTTCAACACTTAATATAAAATTACAATGGGCCTCATTAAGTGGAATCAGGTTATTGAGTACTATAGAATCTGTGTTTTTCAGTTCTTCTGTTGGTGAACTGGTTTTCCAGAACCAGGTTTTATTGATTGGTATACCTGCCTGTGCCGGAATATCATTGCTTGCCTTAGAAATTTTCTGGCCAGCATTCTGTTCATAATGCTTTACATCGGTATAAAACATTTCCTGCACAGGGTATTTGGCAGCATTATGTTCCAGCACCAAACAATTGGGTTGCAGTTTCTTGACAAGTTTGTATACGGCTTCAAAGTTAACATCCTCATACGAAATGCGTGACCAGGGTGCATCCCATCCATCAATGACTAATTCTGAAATTTCGCCATAATGAGTAAGTAATTCGGTCAGCTGATCTAGTACAAATTGCGTATTTTTTTTAGTATCTATCCATCCCGGGCGGAGGTTATGATGAATATCAAGAATAGAATAATACAAACAAACTTTCAAACCGTGTGAACGAAATGCATCCGCATATTCTTTCACAATATCATGTTTATAAGCACTGTTCATTACATTGTAATCTGTTGTTTTGGTGTCCCAGATACAAAAACCACTGTGATGTTTGGTGGTAAGGCAACCATACTTCATTCCGGCTGATACCGCCGTTTCTGCCCATTGGTTGCAGTCAAGTTTGGAAGGATTAAATTCGGCGGGATCCATATTGGGGTCTGCCCAATCTTCATCCTGAAAAGTAGGGCTTCCAAGACAAATAAACATGCCAAAACGCAAATCCATAAAATCCTGCTGTAATTTCAAAAGGGATGCACCGGTATTCAGTTGTGCATGAACTTGCATACATGTAACGATACACACACAAATCATACAGGAACTGATCATCAATTTTTTCATAGCTTATTCATTATTCAACGGAATACCCTGAACAGGCAACTTCTTTTACATAAGCAACTACTACATAAGCAGTTTCATTTCTGAGATAATTGAGTTGATATTGCTTCATTACTGCAGGAATCACAAATGTTTCAGCATATTGAAATATTTGCGATTTACCATCACTGACAACTTCAATAGATGTTCCTTCCACCAACATACAAATATGACATTGTTGATGGGTATTGATCCGGACAGATCCTTTAAACTCATATCTGTCCACTTCATAAAAATGAACCGGATGTGTTGGCAATTTTAGTTTTCTGCCACCCGGCCATTCTTCCAGAATTAGGGGTGCTGAGATTAGCTCTTTCTTAACAAGGTTCCCCTTTCTTTCAAAATACAAATTATTAAATGCATGTTCAATATTGATGGGCCTTGGCTGGCCATTCAGATCAAGCCGTAACCAGTCATACATTTTAAAAGTGAAAATATAAGGGGTGCTGCTGATCTCTAATACCATATTATTTTTCCCGGATGCATGTATGGTTCCGTTGGGAATCAGAAATAAATCATGTTTTTGGGCAGGGTGTATTTGCACATATTTTTCTACCACTAACGCTTTACTTTTCTGCCGGGCCTCCACTAATGCATTTTTAAATTCGTCGCTGTTAATATCTTCCTGAAATCCAAGATATACTTTAGCTTCAGGCTCACAATCAAGTATATAATAAGTTTCATCCTGTGTAAAATTTTCCCCGAATTTTTCGCGGATATAGGCAGTTCTCGGATGACATTGTATGGATAGATTCCCGCCATCAAAAGTATCCAGAAAATCAAACCTGATAGGGAATGCTTTGCCAAATCTATCCGCTGCATTTCCCAAAATATTTTGGTTACTGGTATACATCAGAAAATCGAAGGATACTTCCATTAAAAAGGAATTGCCTTCTATTACTATTCCATTTTCCGGGGTAATCAGCTCAAATGACCATGCATAATTGATTTCATTTGTATTGAGTCCAGCAATGTTTTTTTTCATCCAGTTTCCGCCCCATACCCCTGCTTCAAACCAGGGCCTTGCCCGGAAGGGTTGGGTGGTCATTTCCAACAGTGTTTTCCTGAAATCATTGCCTTGCATCCAGGTAATCTCGTCTATGCGCTGCTCGTCTGCAATAATATCAATTTCTGAAAGTAATTGTTCCTTATGCTGGTTTAGCACAGGCCAATCCACAAAATAAAATCGCTTATACATTTGTGAGGCTGCCGTCTGTTCTTCTGCCCCAATATTAAAGATACTACCTGCCCGCATTCGGTACTGGACCTCATTTTTAGGCAGATCAATATAAATCAGTTTCGCTTTTAGTTTTGTTAATGCAGCTCCGGTTCCATAGATAATACAGGTATCAGCAGTACCTGCTGCAGGTATTATCCTGTTAAGCTTTCCACCATCAAAAAAATCTGAAAGTGTACCGGTATATTTTTTCCCGAAAACCGGATCATCTCCGTTTAAAGAATCGCTGATGATGGCTGCAATTACCTCCGAAGGTTTTAAACAGGCCGCTATATCATACCAAAATATCTTTTTATTTTCCTTTACAAAATAGTGCTGTAGTTGTTCCCGGAAATTTTCCCATAACACACCTCCATATCCATCAATCACAACAAATTGTTCTTTACTGATGACAGCTGCAAGTTCCTCAAAGCCCTGATGTACTGTATAACCGGATTTGTAAGTAGGATAAATAGTATAACCTCCTGATGGTGCAACTGAACTAAGCGGCAATAAAGCTTGTGTTGTTTTTCTCTTTTGCAGAACCTCTGTTTTTTTCTTCAAAGTTTGCAGTGCTGCTCCTTTTAAAATACAGTCTTCCGTATCCTCACAAAAAATAATTTTGGGTAACTGCTTTAATGGCAGTAATTCTGCTATCAATGCTGCATGAAATAATGATGCTGCTTTTGCAATATTACCTCCTATTACCAGCACTTCACAGGCAAACTGCTGTAACCAGGGAAGCAGAAAATTACCAAGATTAGATCCGAAATTGTTAAAAACGGAAGCTGCAGCTGCTGACCCCGACTCAGCCATGTCTTTTACTGATTGGGGATCTTCATTGCTGACTGCCTTGTATTTATTCAGAATCCATCTCGTGGAAAAATAGTCGTCAGCAATGCTGTCACGGAATTTTTCACCGTATAAAGCCCCTGTTGCAGGTATCAAATGATGATGGTAAAGTACTTCCTCATTTTCCATAAAGGAAGATCCAAAACCGGTACCCAATGTAAGAAACAGGCTTCTCTTTTTGCTTACATTATACTGTTTTGCTGCACCAGTTGCAAAACAATGCGCATCATTTTCAAAATAAAAATCCGTATTATATAACCTGCAACCATCTTTTAATGCCTGTGCTACATGCAGGCCGAATATATGTTGAAATTTGCCTCCAAGTTCTGCAATCCTGCTTACCCCTTTTTGATAATCAAATGGGCCGGGGAATGCAATACCAATAGCCGTTACCGGATGATTGTCTGCTGCAATTTCGAGTATGCATGCACTGATAGCTTCTATAATTTCCCTTCCGGCCCCCTTAGCATCAATTTCCTTTCTGATGATGGAAACTGGCTTTGCCTTTGGGTGCTCAACATCAATGATGGCTGCAGTAATATGGCTGCCTCCAATATCTATTCCAATGTTGTTTCCCGTTTTCATATTATCAGATTTATTTACCAAAAACTTCCACTTCTCCAATACCTAAAGGATTTCCGGTTGTTGAAACTATACGGATATACCTGCCACGTGCATTAATGCTAAATGGTGTAGGAAAACCCGGTGCTTCATTGATGGAAATATTTTTTACACCAGCCTGTAATTGAATAGCAGCTGCATCATCCGTTGCAAATGGTTTTTCTGAAATAAAAATAAAACCCCTTGTTAATACTGCATTTTTAGCCACTGCACGGTTCCAGATATGTAATCCTTTCAAATGTTCTGTTTTTCCTAAATCTATTTCCAGCCATGCATCTGTTCCGGAAAGATCAACTGCTGTTTTTGGGTTTCCATCCACTAATGCTGCCGCAGAATTTATTTTTTGTGTAACCGCATATCTAACCGGTTTGTCCTTCGCCAGATTAGTCCCATTATATAATTTTACAGTAGACGGAACAGGCCAGTTTTTCCAGGAATCAGGAATATTGGTTAACGGTGGCGGAGCTTTCCACACTTTGCCCACTTCCGCTAATCTTGCCACTACATTTGAATCCAGTAACCCATCCCGGTTGGGAGCACAGTTTAATTGAAATACAATATTGCGTTGGTTATCCGGTATCAGGTTTTTATTTAAAATCCAATCTGCACTCTTTACAGTAGAAGCTGTATAGCTGGTGCGCCAGAACCATGTTGGGTAAATGGTATTACCACCTACCGCAGGCCAGTCTTGTCCAGCTGGCAAACTCATCCCTGCATTCAATTCAATTTGTGGCACATCGCTTACACTCCGGATCACAGAATGGTTCATGACGATGCAATTGGGCTGAATCGACTTGATATGGTCATATATTACTTTATAGGGGATGTCATAGAAAGTAGGACTTTCATGCCAGTTATTTCCCCATGCATCAAATACGATATAAACGATCTCCCCATAGTTGGTCAGTAATTCTGTCAGTTGATTTTTAATAAACTGTATCTTTTCAGGGGATACCCCTCCATGTTTTTCATCTCCGGCTATTCTTGCTGTCCTGTCACGGATGGAATAATAGAACCCTACTTTTAGCCCACGTTTACGAAAAGCATCCACAAACTCACGAACCACATCCCGCTTGCATCCCTGGGCAACTGTATAGTCGGAATATTTACTGGGCCAGAGACAAAAACCATCATGGTGTTTGGTGGTTAATACGGCAAACTGCATACCTGCACTTTTAGCTGCATCCGCCCATTGGCCACAATCTAATTTTGTGGGGTTAAACAATGCCGGACTGATATCATCCGCTGTTCCCAAAATATCATCTTTTCCTTGGTGAGGGGGTGCATGGTCAGGAAACAATTGGTCAGGGGGATCGAGGTAGGTAGTCGGACTAAAATGTACAAACATTCCAAACCGCAAATTCACAATATCTTGTTGTAACTGATTGAATGACTGCGCTTTTAATTGAGAATGTCCCAAAAAAAGAAGCACCAAAAAAAAAGTAATTACTGTATTTTTCATAATGACCGAAAGTGTTGTTTCATCAATTGTTTATGATTACCTCATTCTGTGAAAATTTAGCTAAGCTGCTGTTTTAATGAATGATCATAAGACTCTATTTTTAGCCTTAACCGTTAAACTGCTTTCTATTTATTCAGTACTATTTTTAAAGTGATGGTTTGAGAATCTGATAAAGCAGCAGGCTTGGTTATAACCAACGCATCATCACCCTGCTTCCATGTAAGATGCTCATTTAATCCTAAAATTTCTACGGATTTTATCTTACTGTCCAGATATCCAGCATGCTTCCCCATTGAAAGAATACGCATATCGCCTGCAGGCTTCGCCAGGCAAAAAGCATAGACAACTCTTCCCTTTTTGGTGAAACGGAAATCCTCAGAAGTATATTTCTTTTCTCCAAAATCCTTCACACCTCCAAAAGCACCTGGTTCCTTTCCTGTATGAACTGAAGGGCCTTCCCCATATAGCTTCCAGGGGCGGGTTCCGTAAATTCCTTCTCCATTCACTGCAGTCCAAGCTGCCAATTCTTCCAAAGTATTAACTACCCCCGGTTCTAAATCCCCTTCAGGGGTTTGAACCACGTTTAGAAGCAGGTTACCGTTCTTACTCACAATATCTATCAGCATTAAAATAATTTCAAGTGAAGTTTTATACGTGCTGCCTGCTTTAAAAAACCAGGGGCCAATGGATGTATCAGTCTGCCAGGGGAAAGGTGTAATGGAATCTGTTTTCCCGCGTTCAATATCCAGCACCCACATAGGATTGGTGGCTCCAACCTTACAATTATAAACAGCTTCCAGCTTTCCGTTGTGATACCGGATATTATCATTGTAAAAATGTGCCAGCATTTTTCTGCCTATAGAATCAAAAGGCAATTGACTGTCTGAGTATAATAAGTCAGGATGATAGTTGTCAATTAACTCAGTAATACTTTTTAACCAATTGAGTTGATTTGCATGATTGGTGGTTAACCAGCCATTATCTGCAGAATCTGCTTTTGGATGATAGAGGTCCTGGAACAAGGGATTAGCCCCGTCATAAGGAATCCCTGCATAAGGCCCTGTCTTGTCTGCACCATGGCTTGTCTGAAACCAGGTATAACTGGCAGCCAGATGTTCAGAAACCCCAAACCTTAGCCCTTCTTTTTTGGCAGCTGCCTCAAACAAAGCTACAATATCTTTTTTAGGACCCATATTCACAGCATTCCACCGGTGTATTTTGGAATCCCATAAAAAGAAATTATCATGATGTGTTCCCATACTTACAAAATATTTTGCCCCTGCTTTTTTATATAAATGCATTAACTGCTCCGGATTAAAACGCTCAGCTTTCCATAAAGGCAGCATGTCTTTATATCCAAATTGCGAAGGATGCCCGTAATGCTCCAAATGATAAGTATAATCGGGATGGGGTTTTCCGGTATAGGTTTTTGTTTTTGTGTCATACTTATCAGATGTATACATATCCTTCGCAAACCAGTCGCTTTTACCAACCATTGACTGTGGCCCCCAATGCGCCCATATCCCAAATTTGGCATCCCTGAACCAATCAGGACATTGATAGTTTTCCCTGAACGAGGCTAATGTGGGTTTAAACTTTTCCTGTGATAAGACAGGTATAGCAATACATGCTGCAATAAATACAGAAATTATTTTTTTCATTTGATAAACTTTACTTTATGGCCGGACAAGGCAAAATATAATAAATAGACATAGCAAATCAGGGGTATAACAAAGGCGTATTTAATACCTGATACATCCGAAATATATCCCATAATCGGTGGCACAATAGCCCCACCCACTATCCCGAGAATGAAAATGGAAGACGCAGTTTTGGTATAACCCCCAAGGTCCTTAATACTTAAACTAAAAATGATGGGATAAATAACAGAAGTAAAAAAACCTACAAACGACAGACTGAAAAGAGAAAAATAACCATGCATAAAAATGGCAAGGGATACCATTACAAATGCACCACAACTGCAAAAAGCAAGCACAATATTGGGGCTTACCTTTTGTAAAATATAAGCGCCTCCTAAACGGCCAGCTAATACCAACCCCATAAAACCCGTAATAAACAAAGCAGCTTTTTGCTCTGTTAATCCGGGCAAATGTAGCCATCTGGAATATCTGATAATAAAACTAACAATGCCCACTTCAGCACCTACATAACAAAATTCGGCACCTACCCCAAAAAGGGTATGCCTGAAGGTAAGAATATGTAAGAATGATTTTTTCTCGCTGGCAACAGCTTCCTCCTTTATCACTGGCAATTTAACAAAAATCAGAATCAACGCCATAATCAAAAACAAACCCGCCAGAGAAAAATAAGGGAGTTTAACCAGGTTTGCTTCTGCTGATAAAAAGGATTGCAATGCTACCGGGGAAAAACTATTGATAGTTTCCTGTGGAATATCTTTTTTGTGCAACAACATGAGGGATGCCAGATAAGGAGCAATGGTAGCTCCGATTGAACCAGCAGCTGCTGATAAACTTAAGCGGCTGGACGCACCTAGCGGATCGCCCAATTTGGTAATATAGGGAGAAGCCGTTACTTCCAACAGTGCAAAACCGGAGGCCATCACAAATAAGGCGGCCAGAAAAAAAGGATAATACCTGGTTGCTGCCGCAGGATAAAAGATACAAGCCCCGAAGGCAGAAATGAGTAGCCCCGTAACCATACCTGCCCGGTACCCTTTTTTTTCAATATACCAACCCGAAGGCAGTGCTACTAAAAAATAAGCTCCGAAAAAAGCAGATTGTACCAGAGAGGATTGAAGATCTGTAAGCTGGCAGGCTCTTTTCAAATGTGGTATTAAAACATCATTGATATTCCTGCTCATATTCCAGAAAAACATAAGTACCATCACTATGATAAATGGCAGTAAAAAGGTTGTGGATGTATTGGTATTTTTCTTCAGCACAATAAATTGGGTTTGATAGTATAAATGATGGTTTTAAATGTTTTGTTATTGCGCAAATATTTGCTGCATCAGAACCCAATGTTCTTCTGGTTTTGCAAATGGAACACGCTGCTGATATTGGAGCATCAGGCTGGCCCATTCTTTTTGTCTCGGCAGGGTTTGTAGTCTTCCAAATTCCCTGGCTACATCAAAATCCTCAACCGTTTCCAATATCATGAAAAGCCTGTTTCCTGCCAGGTAAATATCCATGGAAAGAATGCCTATTTTTTTATTCCCTTCCAATATTTCAGGCCATATCACATTCGATTGATGATAATGTTCATAAGCTGCAATCAACGCAGGGTCATTTTTCAAATCAAGGGTAAGGCAGAGTCGTTTTGCTGGCATATTATAATTCAATGATTGCTTTAATCACTTTATTTTCAGGGTTAGTTAAAGTTTCAAATTTGCTGATTATCTCATCAAAACCAAGTCGGTGTGTAATCATCCAATCCGGATGAATAATACCATCTTCCATTAATTGTCCAATCTCCCTAAAGTCTTTGGAAAGGGCTGCACGGGATGCTTTTAGTGTCAGTTCCTTTTTATGAAAGAAGGGATCAGAAAAACTAATATCTCCGTTAAACAATCCTACAAAAACAATGGTTCCTCCTGCTGCAATAAAATGAAAGGCATTATGCATGGATTCTTTATTTCCGGTAGCATCCAGTACAATGGTTGGTAGGTACCCATGTAAATAATTTTGTAACTGGTCTAAAGGCGATTCGTTGGCCAACAAAACATCTTTAATCCCTAATTGCGCTGAACAAAAACTGAGTCTGTCTGCATTCACATCCATCACCAATACCCTGGCACCGGTTAATTTTGCAAATTCTGTTACACAGAGCCCAATAGGGCCGGCCCCAACTACTAAAACAATATCATCAGGTTTAATCTCTGCACGGTTCACTGCATGACGGCCAATGGCAAGGGGTTCAATCAATGACATCTGATCCAATGAAAGTTTTTTGAACGGATGCAGGTGACTTCCAAAATAGGTAAAATACTCCTGCATACCGCCATCCTCATGTACACCTAACACTGTCAGGTTTTCACCGCAATTGCTTTTACCTCTTAACACCGCCTGGCCAATGGTGGGATTCCGGTATGGTTCCACACAGCAAAAATTACCTTTCTTTACATTCGTCACATTTGCTCCGGTTTCTATGACTTCTACGGCCAGTTCATGCCCCAATATTCTGGGATAAGAAAAAAAGGGTTGCTTACCAGAATATGCATGTAAATCTGTCCCGCAAACCCCTATCTTATGAACTTTAACCAGAACATGGTCGGGAGATAAAAGTTTCGGATATTCTTTTTGCTGCAGAATAAATTTGCCCGGTTGTTCTAACAGTATTGCTTTCATAATCAGGAAATAATTAGGTCTGTAATTGTTTCAAATAATTGTTCCTGCAAAGCACCTTCTTTCCAATCCTGAATGGTATGCTGCATTTGTATTGCATTTCTGGCTCCCACCACTACCCTGTCTGCTTCCTCAATAGAAAATAAATAACGTTGTGCTAAAGAAGATAAAGCAATATGATGGCAGGCAGCCAGTTCTTTTACTTTTTGGGCATTGTCAATATCCCGTTGGGTAATCCAGGTTCCATCCGGACCGTCAGCAATATATGTATCCAGTCTGTTCCCCAGCAATGAAAAATGTAAAGAGGATGCAGCATAATAAGCAATACCCTCAGATTTAAATGTTGGCAACTCTGTTTCCAATGCTGAAAGATTGCAGGCATCCAATTTTAAGAATCCGGATACCACATCAAAATTTTCTTTCTTAATAAACGGCAGTATTTCAGGGGTTGGATTTCCACCAATACCAATAGATTTAACCAGACCCTGCACTTTAAATCCCTGTAAACATTGAATAATACGTTCAATTTCTGCAAGTGGAACCAGTTGCGGTTCATGCAAAAAAAGTAAATCTATATATTCCAACCCTAACATTTTCAGGCTTTGATGAAGGCTTTGTTCTAAAGAGCTACTGGAATAATCCAGCGTAAAATCAAAAGCAGTTGCTCCTTTTTTCCTGCCTGCTTTAGTGCTGATAAAAGGTCTTTCCCCTTTCCATTCCCTTAATGCCATTCCTAAATACAATTCGGCATTGGCATAAGATGGGGCAGTATCAAAAGCACGAATCCCATTTTCCAATGCATACAATATTGTTTGCACAGACTCCTCAGGGTCTGTTGCCCCCCACACACCACCCAAACCTGAAGTACCACAAACAATTCTTCCTCCATAAGAAAATGCAATGGTGGTTTTGTGATTTGCTTTATAGGTAGGTCTTTTGATTGTCATCTTCATTTACAAATTCTACAATTAAAAATTAACAGCAGCACCACCATCCACTGGCAATACAATTCCGGTTACATATTTACCGGAGGGGGCACTTAAGTATACCGCTGCATTCCCGACATCTTCAATACTGCCAAAACCTGGCAGCGCTATACGGTTGGTAATTTTCGCCTTTCGTTCTGGGTCAGATTTGATTGCATTTAAAAACATTTCCGATACAATCCAACCGGGTGCAATACAATTGATACGTACATTATCTTTTGAATATTCTGTTACCAGATTGTTCATTAAGCCAATTAATGCTGCCTTTGAAGTACCGTAAGCCGATACCCTGTCAATTCCAAATAAACCTGCCATTGAGCTGATCAAAATGATAGAACCGGATTTACGGGCAAGCATCCCTTTGGCTGTTTCACGTGTTAATGCAAAAACACTTCGTAAATTGGTATGTATGATACTTGCAAAATCCTCATCAGTTGTATCCTGTGCATATTTTTTAAGATGTATGCCTGCATTATTTACCAATATATCTATAGCTCCCCACTTCAATTCCAGGCTGGAAACAAATGCCGGTATTTTATTCAGTTCAATCAAATCAAAGACGGCATAATTTGCTTTTTCTCCTAATTCTTCACAAACTTTTTTCAACACTTCTTCCTTCCGGCCTGTAATGATTACAGTAGCATTTGCAGCCACAAAGGCTTTTGCAATGCCCAAGCCAATTCCCGTTCCTCCACCAGTTATTAAAGCCAGTTTCCCCTCTAACGAAAATGCATTAAGGTTCATATACTATATTTTTTGTAAATACGCATCAATAAAATTAAATCCCCAACCTGCTTGCTCATGTGGATAGGCAAATCCATCTTTAATCAGCATCGGATGGTCTATCAGGCTATCTATCCAATCAAAGGACTCCGCACCCACGCCATTGGGTATTGTGCATAAAAGCGGCACATCGTAATCTTTGTAGTAATGGGGCAGTACAGGTATATGAAACCCTGCAGCAATCGATGCGCTTTCTTTCCAGGCTTCTACTCCTCCAATTCTGAGAATGTCTGGTTGCCAGATATCTATAGCTTTTCGTTTAATCAGTTCAATCAGTGGCTGATTATTAAACTCCCTTTCACCCATTGCCAGGGAAATGCCTGTTTGCGTTTTCAAAGTTTTAAACCCATCAAAATTTTCATGATGTACGGGTTCTTCAAACCAATAAATATTCAGATCATTCGCTGCATTAGCCAATTGGATAGCTTCGGGCAAATGCATACCCTGGTTGGCATCCATCATAATATTCACTTCATCTCCCACCGCTTTCCGCACTGCCTGCAAACGCTCCAGATCGGACTTCCAGTTGGGTAACCCCACTTTTACTTTAACTGCTTTAAAGCCTCTTTGAACATATTTGGTTACTTCTTCTATCAATTCATCAGTTGTATAAGAGATCCATCCACCGCTGCCATATAAAGGGACTTTTACTTTACAGGTTCCCCATAATTTCCAAAGCGGTTGCTGTAAATATTTCCCCCAGGCATCCCACATAGCAATATTGATGGCACCCTGCACCCAGCGCAATAACCCATTCTGCCCAAAATATTCATGCAACTGATTCAGCTTTGCAAACACCACTCCGGTTTCATTTACCTGCTGCCCAATTACAGCTTCCCTACAATCTTTCAACGCTCCCTTAATGGCTTCGGCTGAATATTGAAAAGAAAGTAAGTAGGATTCTCCAATAATGCCATTGTCCAGTTTCAATCTTAATACCACAAAAGAAATTTCAGTCAATGTATGTGTGGCATCAGATATTGGTTTTTTCAGCACACTTACAGCCTTGAATATTTCAATTTGTTTTATTTGCAGTTCCTTATTCATCTTCATTTATTATGGTAGTAAAAGTACGCTGTATGGATGCTTTCGGGTATTAACTGAATTATCAAAATAGTGCACTATTTTATCAGTTTTAAATTTAGATCTGCTTATTTTTTGCCAATTAAGTATACTTTTATGCTAATTATTATTGAAATGAAAGCAGAATACAGAAATGTTCTCTCCCAGACAGCACAGTCATTACTGGTTTTTGTTTTTGAAGACAAGGAGTTTCCGGCTGCCTGGCA
>Ga0364859_10133_pt1 | contig 52756 bp, 57 predicted proteins | sample ExccelAu500001D3_FD_206911 | JGI IMG/M metagenome (GOLD analysis project Ga0364859, IMG submission 206911) | Enriched cells from Trout Bog Lake Hypolimnion, Wisconsin, USA - BchlTB.Aug20.5000.01 .D3 | ecosystem: Environmental > Aquatic > Freshwater > Lake > Hypolimnion/Profundal zone | place: USA... | reverse complement strand
ATATTGCCTCACTTGGGGCACATTGCACATTGTTGTCGGTGGTGGGGGATGATGAAGCGGGAGCGTGTCTGGAAGGATTGCTTAACAAGCATGACAACCTGAATACTCTGCTGCACCGTGACAAGAGCATTTCCACGATCGTAAAACTGCGGGCCATTGCCCGGCAGCAACAGTTGCTGCGGATTGATTTCGAAACTGCCCCCAGCCACGAAGTACTAAACGCCGCACTGGAGGACTTTCGTGCACAGCTTCCCAAGGCTGACGTGGTCATTTTGTCTGATTATGGCAAGGGTGGGCTCGCGCATATCTCGGACATGATCAAATCTGCACGGGCGGCTGGCAAACCGGTTTTGGTGGATCCCAAGGGAGATGATTACCTTCGTTATAGCGGAGCGACCCTGCTGACGCCGAATCGCAGCGAGTTCCGTGAGGTAGCAGGGACTTGGAAGTCTGAAAACGAGTTGGCTGTGAAAGCCGAGAAATTGCGCACAGAACTGCAACTGGATGCATTGCTGGTCACCCGTAGCGAAGAAGGTATGAGCTTATATCGCGCCAATGAAGTGCTGCATGAGCCCACACAAACGCGCGAGGTGTTTGATGTGAGCGGTGCGGGCGATACCGTCATTGCCACGATTGCTGTGATGCTGGCGAGCGGCGCCGATTTGCCTCGTGCGGCGGGTATTGTGGTCGGTAAGCTGGGTACTGCGGTAGTGAGCCGTGAAGAAATAATTAAAGATATAAGTGAAGTGTGAAAAGAGCCGTATCGCCTGAAGTTTCAACGCTTAACTTTATACTGTGATTTAGAGGAGTACAAAATGTATTACATCGTTACCGGCGCGGCCGGGTTTATTGGCTCCAATCTGGTTAAGGCGTTGAATGAGCGCGGAGAAAACAACATCATCGCGGTAGACAATCTTAAGTCTGCAGATAAGTTTAAAAATCTGGTGGATTGTGATATCGCCGATTATATGGACAAGGAAGAGCTGCTCGGGAAATTATCCGACGGTTTTTTCGATGGGTTGCTGACCGCTGTGCTGCATCAGGGAGCTTGCTCCGATACCATGGAAACCGATGGTCGTTACATGATGAAGAACAATTACCAATATTCATTGGAATTGCTGAATTATTGCCAGAACGAAGAAATTCCATTCTTGTACGCCTCGTCTGCTTCGGTGTACGGTGGCGGGTCGGTGTTTGAAGAGAGTCGCGAGAACGAGTCTCCGCTCAATGTTTATGCCTACTCAAAATTCCTGTTTGATCAGGTGGTGCGTCGTCGCTGGAACAGGCGTAACGCGCAAATCGTTGGCCTGCGCTACTTTAATGTGTATGGCCAGCGCGAAGCGCATAAGGGGCGTATGGCTTCGGTTGCATATCACTTGTTCAATCAGTTCCGTGCCGAAGGACATGTAAAACTGTTTGAAGGATGTGACGGTTATGCCAATGGCGGACAGTTACGTGATTTTGTCTCGGTGGACGATGTGGTTAAGGTCAATATGCATTTTCTTGACCACCCCGAAAAATCCGGAATCTTTAATCTGGGCACCGGGCAAGCGCAAAGCTTCAACGACGTGGCGGTGGCTACCGTCAATAGTCTGCGTACCCATCAGGGTGAATCTGCTTTGACACTGGAGGAATTAATCCAGAAGGAATTGTTGCGTTACATTCCTTTTCCTGCGCAGTTAAAGGGAAAATACCAAAGTTACACTCAGGCTGACATTAATGCATTGCGCGCATCGGGATATGCTGACCCCTTCCTGAATGTGGGGCAGGGCGTCTCGCGTTATGTTAATTATTTATTAAAGAAATCAATGTAACTTGATCGTGTTTTATCTTGCGGTATATACCGTTAATTTTTCTTAAGGAAATACAATGAAAAGAATCCTATTTATCATGCTTTCCATGTTCGTTTTTTCGGGCATGGCGATGGCGGCTGTTAACCTGAACACTGCAACCAAAGATCAATTGCAATCCGTGGATGGAATCGGTCCGAAAAAAGCCGATGCGATCATTGCCTATCGCAAGAAGAATGGTTCGTTCAAATCAGTGGATGATTTGAAAAATGTGGCCGGATTTGGCGAAAAGTCGGTAGCTAACATTCGCTCCGAAGTGACCGTGAAGGGGAGTGCACCTGCCAAGGCAAATAACAACGCATCCAAGACGACTAGCAGTCCTGCAAAAACGGACAGCAAACCAACGGCAACCGATAAGAAATAATTTACTGTGAATCGCTTTATTACCCGAAGCGCCCGGTGATGTAATCTTCCGTTTCTTTGCGCTTTGGGTTGGTGAAAACCGTGCTGGTGTCGCCAAATTCAATCAGATCGCCCAGATACATGTAGGCCGTATAGTCCGAAACGCGCGCGGCCTGTTGCATATTGTGCGTCACAATGACGATAGTGAATTCTTCTTTCAATTCGTCAATCAATTTCTCAATATGTGCAGTGGAAATCGGATCCAGCGCTGAAGTCGGTTCATCGAGTAGCAGCACTTGCGGTTTGACGGCAATTGCGCGTGCGATGCAAAGACGTTGCTGTTGCCCGCCCGATAGTCCGGTGCCACTCTTTTTTAGTTTGTCTTTAACTTCAGTCCAGAGCGCAGCTTTCTTCAAAGCCCATTCCACGCGCTCTTCCATATCGTGATTATTTAAGTTCTCATAGAGTTTTACACCGAAAACGATGTTGTCATAAATAGACATCGGGAACGGAGTGGGTTTTTGAAAAACCATACCGATTTTTGCCCTCAGCATATTCAGGTCTTGTTTCTTGTCCAGCAGGTTTTCTCCATCCAGGAGAATTTCGCCGGTGGCTCTTTGCTTTGGGTAAAGCTGATACATGCGGTTGAAAGTTCGCAGCAAGGTTGACTTTCCGCAGCCGGAGGGGCCAATGAAAGCGGTCACCATTTTGTCCGCAATGGTGAGGTTGATGTCTTTCAAAGCCCGATCTTTACCGTAGTAAAAATTCAGGTCGCGTACGACCATTTTCGGGATGATGGGTCTTTCAGCGTTCATCTGCCGGATTCCTTAGTGGGTGGTTGCTTGTTGGCGGAAAAGTACACGAGCCAAAATATTGAGAGAAAGCACGCTAAATGTGATGAGCAGTGCACCTGCCCAAGCGAGGCTATGCCAATCATCATAGGGACTCATGGCAAACTGGAAAATCACCACGGGCAAATTCGCCATGGGCTGGTTCATGTTGTTGCTCCAGAATTGGTTGTTCAGCGCAGTGAAAAGCAGGGGAGCTGTTTCACCGCTGATACGGGCTACTGCCAGAAGTATTCCGGTCAGAATGCCTGCACGGGAGGCGCGCAGAGTGACCGAGCTGATCACTTTCCATTGTGGAGCCCCTAAGGCTGCTGCAGCTTCGCGCAGAGTGTTGGGTACTAAGCGCAGCATGTTTTCCGTGGTGCGGATGACAACAGGGATGACCAATATCGACAACGCCAATGAGCCTGCCCAGCCGGAAAAGTGCCCAATTTTGACAACATATACGGTGTAAACAAACATACCTATGACGATGGAGGGTGCAGACAGCAATACGTCATTAATGAACCGGGTGACCGGTGCCAACCAGCCACGTTGGCCGAATTCGGCCAGATAAGTACCGGCTAAAATTCCGATGGGGGTGCCAATCAGGGTTCCGACCAGGGTCATTGCCAAGCTGCCGGCAATTGCATTAAGCAGACCACCGCTACTGCCGGGTGGTGGCGTGTTCTGCGTGAAAACCGCAGCGGTTAAACCCGGTAAACCATATTCCAGCAGAGTGAATAAAATCCAGCCCAGCCAGAACAGACCGAACAACATGGTGAATACCGAAATACTTAATGCAATAGCATTTTTCAGTCGGCGGCGTTTATAGAGTGTAAACATATCAGGCGGTGTGTCCTTCGCGTTGCGATAGCTTGAATAACATGTAGCGTGCGAGCGACAGTACAACAAAAGTGATAAAGAACAGGATTAGACCCAACTCGATCAGTGACGAGGTATACAACTCCCCCACTGCTTCGGTAAATTCATTGGCCAATGAAGAGGAAATACTATTGCCGGGCATGAGTAGTGAGGCGCTAAGATCATGCGCATTGCCTATAACAAAGGTAACCGCCATCGTTTCACCGAGAGCACGCCCCAACCCCAGCATGATACCGCCAACAACACCGATTTTGGTGTAAGGCAAAACGACATCCCACATTACTTCCCATGTGGTTGCGCCAAGACCATAAGCTGATTCTTTGAGTAAGCCGGGAACCACATCAAATACGTCTCTCATTACCGCTGTAATGAAGGGAATGACCATAATGGCAAGAATGATTCCGGCAGTGAGCAAGCCTATGCCCATGGGCGGGCCGGAAAACAGAGGGCCGATTAGCGGCATTGTTCCCAGATTGCTTTTGATCCAGGGTTCAACATGGTCACCAAACAAAGGGGCAAATACAAACAGTCCCCACATGCCATAAATAATACTGGGAATTCCAGCTAAAAGCTCAATAGCAATTCCAAGCGGACGACGTAGCCATTGCGGTGAAAGTTCGGTAAGAAAAATGGCGATACCGAAACTGACCGGGATGGCGATCAACAGCGCAATAGTGGCGGTAGCCAAGGTTCCAACAATGGGTACCAAAGCACCAAATTCATCGGTAACGGGATTCCACTCGGCACTCGTGAAAAATTTGAAACCAAAAGCCTTAATTGCCGGCAAGCTACCGAATATCAGCGAGACAAGAATGCCAATTAACAGGGCAAGCACAGCAAACGCGCACAGGCGAGTCACATTGCGGAATAAAATATCCAGCATATTCTGGTGCTTGTGGTGAGCTTCCCGCAAAGAATTTGGCATTTCTATTTTAATTTCCGTACAAACTATACAAAACTAAAGAGGGGACTTACGTCCCCTCCAAATTAGGGAAGGCTATATTAGCTTATTCTTCCGTTTAATACTTCCGGGACTATTTCCAGATAGCCTTGCCGGAAGCATCTTTGACTTGCTCTTTCCATGAAGCGCGAATTAACTGGGTTAACTTGTCTGGAAGGGGAACGTAGTCCAGATCGAGCGCCAATTTGCTGCCATTGGTATAGGCCCAGTCAAAAAACTTTAGAACTTCCGTACCGGTTTCCGGCTTATCTTGCACTTTCTGAACCAGAATAAAAGTTGCGCCGGTAATGGGCCAGCTTTCCTTGCCGGGTTCGTCAGTCAATATTTCGTAAAAACCATTTTTGCTATCCCAGTGTGCGTAGGCTGCAGCTGCTTTGAAGCTGTTGTCGTCGGGAAGTGGATATTGCCCTTCGTGGTTTTTAAGCAGCGTATAAGTCATCTTGTTTTGCTTTGCGTAAGCAAATTCAACATATCCGATGGAACCTTTGATGCGCTGTACGTAAGATGCAACGCCTTCATTGCCCTTGCCGCCTGTTCCAACTGGCCACTGCACTGCCTTGCCTTCGCCTACTTTGCTTTTCCAGTCTGCGCTCACTTTGGTCAGGTAATTGGTGAAAATGAACGTTGTTCCCGAGCCATCTGCGCGGTGTACTACCGTAATATCTTCGTCAGGCAACTTCAGTTCTTTGTTGTCTGCAGCGATTTTTGGGTCGTTCCATTTGGTGATCTTGCCAAGATAAATGTCAGCCAAGGTCGCACCTGTCAGCTTCAGTTTACCTGATTCGACACCTGTCACATTAACTACGGCGACCAACCCCCCCCATTACCGCAGGAAATTGTGACAAGCTACTTTTACTCAGTTCGTCAGCGGTCAGAGGAGCATCGGTTGCTCCAAAATCCACGGTCTTGGCTTCAATTTGTTTAATCCCGCCACCTGAACCAATCGATTGATAGTTCAAGCCAACACTGGTTTTAGCTTTATAAGCTTCAGCCCATTTTGCATAGATCGGGTAAGGAAAAGTCGCGCCCGCGCCGGTTATATCAGTCGCGCAAGCTGATCCTGCGGCCAGCAATGAAGCTGTAAAGCCGAGGCAACAGAAAATTCGGTTTAGTTTGTTCATGGTTTCTCCAAAAGAATTAGTTTCTATATCGTAAGTCAGCGGACCGCATCATAGTCAACGAGTGTTACATAATTATTACAAGCGAGATTCTAGCCGACTTGAATCTTAAGTTTTACATGAATTTAAGTCGGCGTAGGAAATTAGATGAGCTTGATAAGATTGACCGATTTGCTTTTCACAGGTAGGATTGCCGCCTTTCGAAGTTCAAGGGGCCTCAGCATGCGCCGTAAACTGGTTGCAGGAAATTGGAAAATGTGTGGTTCACTGGCACAGAACGAGAGTTTACTCAAGGCTGTTGTGGCGGGTGTTGCGCAGTTGCCTGAAATGGACTGTGTAGTATGTGTCCCCTTCCCCTATCTTGCACAAACTCAGCAGTTGCTCAGCAACACTGCTGTTAAATGGGGCGCGCAGGATGTCCATCGAATGGATAAAGGGGCCTACACAGGTGAGGTGGCAGCATCCATGCTGTGTGATTTTGGCTGTAGTCATGTGATTGTAGGTCATTCTGAACGGCGCAGTTATTTTGCCGAGAGCAGTCATCAGGTGGCTGAAAAATTTGCGGCCGCACAGAAGTCCGGATTGATACCTATACTCTGTATGGGTGAGTCTCTGGAACACCGGGAGACAGAGTCTACAGAAACAGTCATAGCCGAACAGCTTGATGCTGTGATTAATCTGGTGGGTGTGCAAGCTTTGAGTAAAGCGGTGGTGGCATACGAACCGGTCTGGGCGATTGGTACAGGCAAGACCGCCTCACCCGAACAAGCGCAGGCTGTACATGCCTTTATTCGCCAGCGCGTAGCTCAACATGATAGGCAGGTTGCCGAGGGATTGTGTATACTATACGGCGGTAGCGTGAAGGGTGCCAATGCAGCGGAGTTGTTCGCAATGCCCGACATCGACGGGGGATTAATTGGTGGGGCTTCGCTCGTTGCGGAAGATTTTCTGGCTATTTGCAAGGCGGGTGTTATTCGTAACCCCGCGTAATAATTATTTTTTGGAGTAGTGTGTGGAAACTTTGGTTTGGGTTGTGCATGTCATTGCTGCGGTCGTGCTTTGTGGTTTGGTGTTGATGCAACATGGCAAGGGCGCGGATATGGGGGCCTCGTTTGGTTCCGGTTCTGCTGGGAGTTTGTTTGGTTCAAGTGGATCCGCCAATTTTTTAAGCCGTAGCACGGCTGTTGCTGCGACTGTATTTTTTATTACCAGCATGACATTGACTTACTTGTATGCAAATCCATCGACTGCTCAAGGTGTGATGGATAGGCAGGGCGTAATGCAGCCTGCTCAAGTTGCGCCTGTTCCTGCTGATATTAATGCGAAAGATTCGAAGTCCAAGGAAATACCAAAATAAGTTTTAAAATAAAGTAGTAGGGCAACATGCGGTTGTGGTGGAATTGGTAGACACGCAAGCTTGAGGTGCTTGTGCTCGCAAGGGCGTGGGAGTTCGAGTCTCCCCATCCGCACCAAGTAATTTTTTATCAATAAAAACAATAAGTTACAAATACAGTTCGAGTCTCCTCGATGAGTCGAAGAAAAAATATATAATAAATAAAATCAATTAGTTAAGATTTTCATCTTGACGAAAAATTAATTTAATTCATCTTCAATCGGGGTATAGCTGGGGTATGGTCGGGGTATGGAATTTTTATACCCCGGACATGAAAATGAACCGCAAAGGCGTAATCTAACCTTTCTTATCAAATAATTACAGCAGACAGATAAACCCGATATCTGTTTCAAGATGATGGCAGTTCGTGAAAGCAACGATCGACCCAGTAGAAGGCTACAGCAGCCTTTGACTGGCCGCTTCAAGTTCTATATCTGCCCTTCAATTTGCTTTAAATTGGCAAACTTGAATGACTCTATTTCACCCATACCGGTCAAATGAGGTTCCCGAAACGGTCAGTCATATGAACCTAAAAAACTCTGTTAGCCCGTAGCGCCCTTCATAACTGGCGGCGCAAGAAGCCGAGATAGCTGAACGTGTGATTTGGCGGCAATAATTTTTGCGACAATATACCGCACAAGCGATCTCCATCGATCCGGTTTTGGCAACTGAGGCGCAGTCCGCAGAATATGGTCAAGCCCTTTGCGGATATTGGCGATCATGCTTTTGACTTGATCACCCGCAGCATGGGTTATGGTGACCAGGAGTCGGGCCTGCCCGGAATGGTGGGTCAAGCGTGCAATCCCCGCCAACAGCAGCGGTCGACTGGTGATAGCCTCCAGCCGTTTCTTCGGATGAGCAAGGCGGACATACCAGCTCCACCAGTTGTAGACCAGCGCGACCGCTTTGGCTGACAGGTTGCATCGTTCCATGTCCTGGGTGGTATAGCCACCCCATCCCCATTGGTTCTTGATTTCGTCAAACCCATTTTCGCAATCTGCCCGATCGCGGTACAACTGACCAATGGCATCCAGATCGAAATCTGTGTTGGTAATCAGGACCGCATACTCCCAGATATTGACGGGTTGGTGGGCATCGGCAAATTGCAAACTCTGCTGCCGTTTCTTGCCCTTGCCCGATACTTTCGCATCAGCCACCAGACTGCCCTTGACGCTTCGGCGTACCACCACCACGCGACGTGTATGACTCCAGCCAGATAGTTTGAGCTCCGCTTCAACAGCGTAGAAGCCCTGACCAACATTCTCCCAGTCGTCGCGCGACCATTGGCGCTCAATCAGGCGTTTGACGCCCGCACTTTGGCGCAGCTTGAACAGATAGGGTTGAGCGAGATTTTCCATTTCCACCATCACCGTCTCATTGCCAAATGCGCAATCACCGCGTACCAGACGCGGTCGTTTTTCCGGCGGCAAGCCTTCCAGTAACGAGCGTAAACGGGGCAGACTGTGCTTCGCCGTATGAGACTTCCCACTTTGTACTTCAGCATCCAACACCATGCGGACGTTGCCTATCCAGTAGGTGTGGATGGCGTGACTGGGACGCCCAGGTTTTCTCGGGTTGTAACTGATTTCGGCACCATCCTGATGCCCGTAGAGCAGTTTGATTGTGGTGTCACAGTCAAGTATCCAAGGCGTGTATAGGGCTTCGCTCGTACTTTCCGCCAGCGTGGCTTCCATCCATGCCGCGCTCTTTGCTAATTGCGCTTCCCGCTTCTCCCGTTCTGTCTCGCTACAGCGCTTGCCCACGCACGGGGACAAATGTGCCAGCGCTCGGCGCAAACTTTCATCGCTAACAATCTTGCTCATATTCAGAATCTGCGGTGCCACCGCATCACCGCGCAGTCCGGCTATATGCGCATAACGCCTCTGCCCATCCAGGATCGAGAGCAGCCATGTCCCCAGAACATCCCGAACTTCGGGGGCGTTCGGACTGCTATAACTCATCGGGCAGCCATCGACCCAACGCTCAAATAATCCCGAAACTTCCAGAAACTCAGCAAAAAATGCCAACTGCCCCAACGCCGTCGCACTTCCGACTTCGTCCCAGCGTACTTGGAATTTACCTCCCGGCGTCATTACACGCTGAATCTCAACCTCCTGATCGTGCACGGCGCTGCCGACTGCTTTTGCCAAAATCTTTTGATCAAAATCCTCTTCACCCATTGGGTGATCCTCCAAAATTCATTGAACATCACGACAGGGCTAAGTTTGAAGCAAATCTGATGTCTCGAAAAGAGGAAAGAAGGATGAACGTTAGTTGAGGGGCTGACGCGAGCTGCTTCGCGACAGCCCTGCTCGAACGTTAGTTTATGTTTTACTTTGGAATTTCTTTTTTTGCTATTGATATTAACTTCGGTAGATAGCTATCAACTACCTCTCTAATTTTCTTGGACAGTACAAATAACCACTCTGCTCGACCTTGCTCGGAATGCATTTCGGGCATGCTTTCTTCATTTATTTGGAACCGAGTTTGGCTCAGCTTTACATTTGCCTCTTCCAGAATTATTTGAAAATCATCTGATAAAAATAACCCTCCGGTTGCACTATGCTTTGAGATTATCCGCAATGGTTCGTCAAACTTTATGTTTACCTCAATTGTTGGCTCACAGCAATGAGATGCTCTTGTATATTCTGACCAGCACCCCAAGTCCTCAAACGCCTCAATAATTTCTTTATATATAGCTCTTCTTTCGTCCCATAGTTTCTCTTGTTTGAACTTATTTAGAGCCAAACGTGAACCAAGATAAGCTGCGATGAAACCAACAGTAATTGGAGATAGATATTTAGATATTTCATCAATTGCCACGCATCTCTCCTGAAACATAACGTTGAATTTAGGGGCTGGCGTAGCCAGTCCATCTCGAATGAAAGGGATTAGCCAGATTGTTCGGTAACGCAATGTCGATTTTTATGCACGGGGTAGACCTTCCGCTTGGTTCTTAATGGATGCAATCTGAAAATCAGCCGATTGACGCCTGCTTTCAATTTCCATTTTTGTGAAGAGCTCCACCATTTCTGGAATCCACGTTCCTGACTTGTCTAATTTAGAAACACTATTGTAGTTCCAGACGAAGTATTCGGCACCAATGCGCTGCTCTAAATCAGCGGCCAATACCTTTTTTGTTCCACAAGTAAAAACCGTCTTGGCATAAAAATAGTCTGGGACGTCCATTGAAAAATTATCAGTATCTTCAGGTTTTAATTCAACCTTGTAGTGATTACTCCCGTAATTGAAGGTAATCCAGCACCCATTGTGGGGTAGTTGACCGCCTCCAGTCAGCATCACATCATAATCAGCAGGCACCGGGAATCCCTTAGAGGAGTTTTCCCCAGCGCGCTTCCAAAGCCAAACCTGGGTCATCATTCTAGAAACGCCTTGGGCTAGGCCAGATTCATCCATGAATTTTTCAGCGGCAGAAATTCGAGCTTTAAATTCATCAACTGAAGCTTTACCCGCTTCAATCTCGACATGGCAAGCATTAAACATTTCTTGGCGATAACGTTTAATCGCCTCGATTTGAGCCGTTGCCAGATCAATGGCCTTCATGTCCTCCGGTATTGCTGGTTGCGGTGGATTGGTGATTTCAGTTGAAGCTGTGCCAAACAAGTCCTTCAGTAAAGAAAACATGAGAACCTCCCTTGATGTCCAGTCGAGTAATATGGGGCTGTAGCAGTCAGGAAGAAAATAACTACAACAAACCTGTGCATCACATTTAGCCTCTATGTCTATTCATGGCCGGTTTGACTCACTCGAAATTCAAGACGAATCATACCTTGTATGACCGTGATGTGGCGGATAACGGTCATTGATTTTTTCATATGAGCCTCTTGATGGCAAAAAGCTTACATCAAAGCCCTCAATACAATGCCGGATAGCTGTGTTTTAAAGGCGTTTGCATTCGCATCACTGCCATATTTTTTTGGCATATTGCCAGCGGAAATGCAGCGAGAGGTCAACAACTCATGCAACAATATCTGAGATTTTAATGCCGGGCGCGGGGAAACCAAGATACTCGTTTTGACCGGAGTGAAAGGCGACATAGGCAATCTGCAGTATCAAAAAATATTCAGTCTGATATTCCATATATCTTTTCTGATTTGCGCTGTTACTTTTGCGCAATCGGGTATCAAGTAGGGACTCGAAACCAAGAAAAAAAGATTCTGGGTATCAGCGGGGTACAATATACCTATAAAATAACATATATAATCAATATGATATAAATAAAACAAGTCTCCCATCTACTCGAATTTTAAGTTAAAAACATAACCGGAATCACAAGCGGAACTATATGATAATTAAAATATAATATCCATATATATCATATAGATATAAACAAAACAAATCTCCCCATCCGCACCAATACAAGATTTTACGGAGTTCCATAGAGTTTTGTGGATTCAGTAAAATATCAAAAATTACATTAAGTTATAGCGATATGTGGCCTCAAGAGATATAGTTTGAGCGCACTTTTTATGTCAACTTAGATGGTAATTGGAAAGCTTCTGAACAGCCAGTTTTGCGTCTTTCAGCCATCCAGTCGCCCCATCATCAGCCCCTTGGCTGCCTCATTGATCAGCACAGATGAGTGTGCTCACGTTATAGGTGATGGTGATAATCCAGACGTTCCGCATTAATTAATACGACATAGCACTCGCCACTCTTGGTAATGCATTTTTCCGCGCCAGCCTTTACCTGTTCCGCCAAGTCTGAAAGATTGGCTCGCGCCTGCGAGTACGGTACGACATCACAGGTTGAAATTCCCATACCCAGCTCACGCAATACAAATATTTTGTAACATCCAGTGCTCTATATAGCAAACAAACCGGGATGGCAGGTAGTCTTATTGTTGCTTCCAGTTACCCCGAACTTGGCTGGACAGACTGAACACTTCTTCCAATTTATCCGCATCGGCTTCGGCAAGCGCTTCATGCAACATGCCCAGTTCTTCAATGTAAAGCCCCAGTTCATCGAGTAAAGCATCACGGTTAGCCATACAGATGTCGCGCCACATTTCCGGGCTGCTGGCAGCAATGCGGGTGAAGTCGCGGAAGCCGCTTGCAGCAAAGGACAACAGCAGATCACGGTTGTCGCGTTGCGCCAGATCATGCACCAGCGCAAACGATAATAAATGGGGTAAATGGCTCACGGCAGCAAATACTTCGTCGTGCTGCTGCGGAGTGAGTTCGCTCACCACGGCACCGCATAGCTCCCATGCTTTGCGCACACGCGCCACGGATTCAGCGCTGTTTTCCTGCATCGGGGTCAGCACCACTTTCTTACCTTGATACAAATCGGCAAGTGCTGCTTCCGGGCCGGTTTTTTCAGCCCCCGCAATGGGATGGGCAGGAATAAATTGCGAAATTTTATTACCCAGATTTGCACAGGCCGCAGCCACCACATCACTCTTGGTACTTCCCCCATCGGTCACCAGCGTATCTATGCCCAGATGCGGAGCGATACGGGCCATCAACTCTGCCATCTGGCCCACCGGGGTTGCCAACAATACCAAGTCGGCATTACCGAGTTCTGCGAGGTCGGCTCCGATTCGGTCAAGGATGCCAAGTTGTTTAGCCTGTTCAAGAGTGGCTGTGCTGCGCCCGAAACCGACCACCTCGCCAACGGCATTGGCCTTGCGCAGGGCAAGAGCAAACGAGCCGCCGATCAAGCCGACGCCGAAGATGACGATTTTTTTGAATTGTGGCACGATCATCCCGTCACTCTCCCCTCCCCTTTCCCGCCTGCGGGCGAGGGGATTTTGTAGGGTGGGTTAGCGTAGCGCAACCCACCAACCAGATTACAGCGTGCGCCCTACCGCCCCGGCAATCGCCCCCAGAGTACCCATCAGCTTTTTCAATTCTTCCGGAGTCAAAGCCTGATCGGCATCACACCAGGCTTCGCATGGATTGGGATGCATTTCGACCAACAGGCCGTCAGCTCCTGCAGCTATGGCTGCTTGTGACAGGGCAGCCACCATCCATGCCTTGCCGCCCGCATGCGAGGGATCAACAATCACCGGCAGATGGGTTTCTTTCTTCAGCACGGGAATGGCGGTAATATCCAGCACGTTGCGGTAGTAAGTTTCAAAGGTGCGGATTCCACGCTCGCAGAAGATAATGTTATGGTTCCCGCCTGCTGCGATATATTCTGCCGACATCAGCCATTCGGAAATGGTCGCCGACATGCCACGCTTAAGAATGACCGGTTTATTGATTCGACCGACCTCTTTGAGCAAATCAAAATTCTGCATGTTGCGTGTGCCAATCTGGATGACGTCGACATCGTATTCCATGAATGCATCAAGAGTACGAATGTCCATTAATTCGGTGACAATAGGTAACTTGTAGGGTTTGGCCGCTTTGCGGAACATATCCAGCCCCTCCACACCTTTACCTTGAAAAGTGTAGGGGCTGGTGCGGGGTTTAAAGGCTCCACCACGCATCAGGCGGCAACCCGCCTCGTTCACGAATTTCGCGGACAAGTCCATCTGCTCTTGCGTTTCCACCGAACATGGCCCGGCAATAACCTGTATCTGGCTGCCTCCCAGAGGTATACCGGCAATATCAATCACAGTATTTTGCTTGTGCGATTCCCGCGAAACAATTTTGTATTGTTTGGCAATATGCATGGCCGATTCGACACCCGGCAGGGAGGTAAACATTTCGGTGGTCAGCGGGCGTTCATCCCCGATTGCACCAATTACCGTACGCTCGACACCGCGTGAAATATTGGCTTTTAATCCGGCTGTTTCAAGTCGTTTGACCACTGCGCCAACTTGCTCGTCAGTGACTTCATTTCCCATTACTATAATCATGCTTTTTCCTCAATTATCTGCTTCAATGCAGTCAAAAATTTTTCATTCTCTGATTCCAGCCCGATGCTCACGCGTAAATATTCTGGCATGGCATAACCGGCAATGGGTCTGACTATCACGCCCAATTCCAACAGGCGGCGGTAACTTTTTAATCCATCACCAATTTTGAAACTAATGAAGTTGCCATACGACGGGATATATTCCAAACCCAGCTTGTTCAAACCCTGCGTGATCTGTTTCATGCCTCGTTGATTCAATTCGTGGGTCTGTTTGACAAACTCTTCGTCTTGCAGGGCTGCCACAGCGGCGGCTTGTGCAAGACTGTTCACGTTAAACGGTTGACGCACGCGATTCATCATATCGGCCACTTGCACATCAGCAAAGGCATATCCCACTCGCGCACCTGCCAGACCATAGGCCTTGGACAAAGTCCGTGAGATGATCAAATTAGGAAAGTCCTGCATCCAACTCACACTGTCATACCGGCATTCTTCCGGCAAATACTCGTTGTAAGCCTCATCCAGCACTACCAGAATCTGCGGAGGCAAGGCACGCATAAAAGCAAGCAATTTGTCAGCACTCAAAAAAGTACCGGTAGGGTTATTCGGGTTGGCGATAAATACCAGCTTGGCCTGATGCTCCACGGCTGCTTTGCACATGGCATCGAGATCATGACCGTAGTTAATGGCTGGAACACTGATGCCGGTTGCACCCACCGCCTGCGTTGCCAACGGGTACACTACGAATGCATGGTCCGAATAAATCGCCTTATCACCAACGGTCAGAAAAGCGCGTGCAGCCAATTCCAGCATATCATTGGAGCCGTTCCCCAACACCATGCGCTCATGCCCGATTTGGTAGCGTTTTGACAAGGCTTCTTTCAATTCAAAGCCATTGCCATCGGGATATAAGGCGATTGTCTTGAGTGCTTCTTGCATCGCTGCCACAGCCTTGGGACTGCAGCCAAGCGGATTCTCGTTCGAAGCCAGCTTGACGATATCGCTGATGCCTAGCTCGCGCTCCAATTCAGAAATGGGCTTGCCGGGTTGATAGGCCGCAATAGCGCGGATATAGGATGGTGCCAGGTCGCTATAATTCATTTCAAGCTCAAATCAAAGTATTCAAAATTAAGGGAGGTAAAGATCCATGCGAATTGACTCGCTATGCCTGCCTGGATTAGTCAGAACCTAACAAGCCACCGGATAAGAACCCAGTACTTTCACAAAAGCAGCGACCTGTTTCAGTTCTAACAGAGCGGCAGCCACTTTATCGTCAGACCGATGTCCTTCGATATCGACAAAAAAGATGTACTCCCACAGTCCTGAACGGGCGGGACGCGATTCCAGCTTGGTCATGCTGACGTCATGCTTGGCAAGCGGGACCAGCAAATCATGCATCGCACCGGGACGGTTGGCCGCAGAAAGTACCAACGAGGTTTTGTCTTTGCCGGAAGGTGCAACCTGCTGTTTGCCGAGCACCAGAAATCGCGTCGTGTTATTCGCGTCATCTTCAATATTTTCCACGCATACCGACAAACCAAAATGCGCGGCGGCCTGACTACCGGCGATGGCTGCACTATGCGGATTTTCCGAAGCCAGCCTGGCTGCCTCGGCATTGCTTGAGACAGCTACACGTGCCACATTGGGCAAGTTCACATTCAACCATCCCTGACATTGGCCCAGCGATTGCGAGTGCGAGTAGATGGTCTTGATGCTGCTCAATTCGCAATCCCTGGCAAGCAGGCATTGGTGAATTGCCAGCATCACCTCGCCGCAGACTTGAAGAGGACTTTGCAGCAATAAATCCAATGTTCTGCCGACCGCACCTTCAGTAGAATTCTCTACCGGGACAATACTGTATTGAGTGATGCCACTTTCCACCGAGCGAAATACTTCATCGATGGTTGCGCATGACAATCCCTGTATTGCACTGCCAAATCGTTTGTGGGCAGCGGCCTCGGTAAAAGTGCCTTCCGGCCCGAGATAGGCCACCGATAACGGTGCCTCCAGCGCTCGGCATTGCGACATGATCTCAGTATAAAGCTGCGCCACTGCCTCATTGGATAATGGACCGGAATTGGCTGCCTGCAAGCGTCGCAACACTTGCGCCTCGCGCTCCGGGCGCAACACAGTATCACTATTTTTCAGATGGCCAATATGCTGTGCCAGTGCGGCACGCTGATTAACGAGTTTCAATATCTCGTCGTCAATGCCATCTATTTGCGTGCGAAATTGTTTCAGTTTTTCCATCATGATTTATTTGCAAAATCTTTCATGAAATCGACGAGCGTTTGAACTCCCGCCAGCGGCATAGCATTATAAATTGAAGCACGCATGCCACCGACTGAGCGATGCCCCTTCAGTTGCAACAGCCCGAGGCCTTCAGCCTGCTTCAGAAATGCAGCATCCAGACTTGCATCTTTCGGGTGCCCGGCCAAAAGTTTTTCGGACAAAGTGAACGGCACGTTCATACGCGAACGATCTGACAAACTCACCGGACAGTGGTAGAAACCTTTGCTGGAGTCAATTGCCTCATAAAGCAATTCTGCCTTGGCAACATTTAAACGCTCCATTGCCGAAATACCACCGTTCTTTTTCAACCATTGAAACACCAGCCCTGCTATGTAAATTCCATACGTCGGGGGGGTGTTGTACATCGAATCGTTGTCGGCGTGAATCTTGTAATCCAGCATGGTTGGCATGTTAGCCATCATGTGACCAAGCAGGTCGTCACGAACGATAACCAGAGTCAAACCGGCTGGGCCAATATTTTTTTGCGCGCCCGCGTAAATCAAACCGAAGCGGGAAACGTCAATCTGACGGGACAATATATTCGATGACATATCGGCCACCAACGGTACATCTCCTACGTTGGGAACCCAGTTGAATTCAACTCCGCCTATCGTTTCGTTTGCAACATAGTGCAAATAGGCAGCATCAGGATCGAGTTTCCAAGTTTCAAAAGCAGGAACATAGGTAAAGTTTTTGTCGGCACTTTCCGCCACGACGTTCACACCGCCAAACTTCTTCGCCTCGGCAATCGCCCGATGCGACCACTCGCCTGTATTCACGTAATCGGCAGAGGCTTTTCCTCTCAACAGGTTCAATGGAATCATCGAAAACTGCAAATGTGCGCCGCCTTGCAGAAAAAGGACTTTGTAATTCGCAGGGATACCCAGCAGATCCCGCAGGTCAGTTTCGGCCTGAGCATGAATGCCGGCATATTCCTTGCCGCGATGGGACATCTCCATCACCGACATGCCACTGCCATGCCATTCAGGCAATTCCGCCTGGGCCTGAAGCAGAACTTCTTTCGGCAAAACTGCCGGGCCTGCACTGAAGTTATAAATAGTCATTGTCATTTCTCTTTTGAGGAAAGAAGAAAAAAGCTTACACGGGTTAAATCGGCATCCACTGCCATGCCCCTTCTCGCTTCTGCCTTGGCACTTTATCTATTCTTCTTCCGCCCCGACATCCCCGCCACTGCCATCTTCGGATTCACTCTCTTCGGATTCGTTCTCTTCCGATTCAGCAATCCGGCTCAAACCGGCCAGCTTGTCATCCTTACCCAGATTAATCAGCGTCACGCCTTGCGTGGTACGCCCCATTTCGCGAATTTCTCTCACGCGCGTCCGGATCATGACGCCGTTGGTACCAATCATCATGATTTCGTCTTCGGTGTTGACCAGTGTTGCAGCCACCACTTTGCCGTTGCGCTCGGAAGTTTGAATCGCAATAATGCCTTGTGTGCCGCGCCCGTGACGGGTGTATTCAATAATAGGTGTACGCTTGCCATAACCGTTTTCCGTTGCCGTAAGTACGCTTTGCTCCTCATTTTCGGCGACCAGCATGGCAATAACCTTGCCACCCTTGGCGAGATTCATTCCGCGAACACCGCGCGTAGCCCGGCTCAACGGTCGCACATCTTCTTCTTCAAAACGTACTGCCCTGCCTTCGTCGGAGAACAGCATCACGTCATGTTTACCGTCGGTCAAAGCCACACCGATCAGGAAATCGCCCTCATCCAGATTAATCGCAATGATGCCTGCTTTGCGAGGATTGGCAAAATCGGACAAAGGGGTCTTCTTCACTGTGCCATTGGAGGTCGCGAAGAATACAAATTGATCTTCCGAAAATTCCTTGACCGGCAGAATCGCATTGATCTTTTCACCGTCTTCCAGCGGCAACAAATTGACAATAGGTTTGCCACGGCTGGTACGTGATCCTTGGGGCACGTCATACACCTTGATCCAGTAGACTTGACCGAGACTGGAAAAGCACAGGATGTAATCGTGGGTATTGGCGATAAACAGGTTGTCGACGAAATCGTCTTCTTTGGTGCTCGCTGCCTGCTTGCCGCGTCCGCCGCGCTTCTGGGCACGGTATTCATCCAGCTTTTGCGCCTTCATGTAGCCGCCATGAGACAGTGTGACCACCACATCTTCGGGAGCGATCAAATCTTCCATGCTCATATCATGCGTGTGGGTGATGATCTCGCTGCGGCGTTTGTCGCCATACTGAGCCTTGATGGCGACCAGTTCATCGCTGATAATTTGCGTGATGCGCTCGGGCTTGGCCAGAATATCCAGCAGGTCGGCAATCTTATCCATCACTTCACGGTATTCGCCGACAATCTTATCCTGCTCCAAGCCGGTCAAACGTTGCAAACGCAATTCCAGAATCGCCTGCGCCTGCACATCGGATAATTTGTATGCGCGCTGGCTTCCCTCGCCCACCAGACCGAATTCAGGCAACAGGTTTTCCGGGCGTGAGGCGCCGCTCACCCGGCTGAGCATATCTTCCACCAGAGAGGAATGCCAGGAACGGGCCATCAATTCCCGTTTGGCCTCTGCCGGTGCAGCTGCCGCTTTGATTAACGCGATGATTTCATCGACGTTGGAAAGCGCCACTGCCAAGCCTTCGAGAACATGCCCCCGATCCCTTGCCTTGCGCAGCTCAAATACGGTTCGGCGCGTCACCACTTCACGGCGGTGGCGCAGGAAGGCGTCAAGGAACTGTTTCAGGTTAAGCAGCTTGGGCTGGCCGTCCAGCAAGGCAACCATATTCATCCCGAAGCTGTCCTGCAACTGAGTCATCTTGAACAGCTGATTGAGGATTACTTCCGGCATTTCATTGCGTTTCAATTCAATGACCGCACGCATCCCGGATTTATCCGATTCGTCACGTATTTCTGAAATGCCCTCGATTTTTTTCTCGCGCACCAACTCGCCAACCTTGATCAGCAAATTGGCTTTATTTACCTGATAGGGCAACTCGTCGATGATGATGGCCTGACGACCGCCAACCTTGTCAATATCTTCAAAGTGAGTACGTGCACGCATGATCACCCGCCCGCGCCCGGTACGGTAGCCTTCCTTAACCCCCGCTGTGCCGTAGATAAATCCCGCAGTCGGGAAATCCGGTGCCGGAACAATATCGATCAGCTCCTCAATATCCATTTCCGGATTGCCCAGCAAGGCCAGACAAGCATCGATCACCTCACTCATATTGTGCGGTGGAATATTGGTTGCCATGCCCACCGCGATACCGGAAGAACCGTTTACCAGCAAATTGGGGAAGCGCGCCGGAAGCACCAGCGGCTCATGCTCGGAACCGTCGTAGTTCGGTCCGAAATCCACCGTCTCCTTGTCCAGATCGGCCAGCAGTTCATGCGCGATACGCGCCATGCGGATTTCGGTATAACGCATCGCCGCCGCATTATCCCCGTCCACCGAACCAAAGTTACCTTGTCCGTCCACCAGCATGTAACGCAAGGAAAAGTCCTGCGCCATCCGTACAATGGTGTCATACACCGCCGTGTCGCCATGCGGGTGGTATTTACCGATTACGTCGCCAACGATACGCGCCGATTTCTTGTAAGCTTTATTCCAGTCGTTGGATAATTCGTGCATGGCAAACAACACACGGCGATGCACCGGTTTGAGGCCGTCGCGTGCATCGGGAAGCGCGCGCCCGACGATTACGCTCATTGCATATTCGAGATACGATTTGCGCATCTCCTGTTCAAGACTGACTGGCAGCGTTTCTTTGGCGAATTGTTCCATGTGTGGCATTACCCTAAAAAGCTTATAAAACAGCCTGTAATTTTAGCATGCCGCCCCTGTTTGAGACAAAACTAATTCCATAACACTTCTGTCCCCTTTAAAACCCCCATCCACACTGGATATCTATCTGGTTGTGTGCTCAATTTTCTGATTGCGCATATAATTTCAGGAATCCTGTTCAACACTCACAATGATCAAAATAATGAAAACCCCCTTTATTCAGCGTATTGCCTCAATGAATTCAATGTATAAACTAGCCAGCAGCGATCACCCCTTAATCCCAGACGATGTACAAGATCGCTTAGTCAAATTCAAAGCAACCTTGCTTGACGAAGTGCATGAAATTGATGAGATTGTTCAACTGGCAAAAAATGGTGGCAACCCTGCGGATATCGCAGTCGCAATTGCCGACCTGCTTGGCGATATAACAGTTTACTGCCGCTCGGAGGCATTGAAATATGGCCTGCCTCTGGAAGAAGTACTTGACGTAATAATGGACAGTAATGAAAGTAAACTGGACGCGAACGGCAACCCAATTTATGATTCAAACGGAAAATTTCTAAAAGGACCGAATTACTGGAAACCGGAACCCAAGATTAAAGCCTTATTGGAAACACGCGGCATACAGGCTGGAAATCCGGTTACTCCGGCAAGTTAAAGACGACCGATTATTTAACGGATATATCGATGAAGAAACAAATTAAAGTACACGAAGTTCGACTGGGAATGTATATCGACGAACTGTGCGGACGCTGGATTGACCATCCATTCTGGAAAAAGACATTTCTGCTTGAACAACAAAAAGATCTGGATGATCTTTTGGCATCCGGCATCAAAGAACTCTGGATAGATACCGACCAGGGGTTGGACGTTGAAATCGAAGTTATACAAGAAACGCCTGCTCTTGAAAAAGAGATACCCGATGAACAAAAGGGAGAGAATGAGCCTTCTGTTTTATTAGTGGATGAAATCAAGCGCGCACGTAAAATTCACGCTCAAGGACGTGTTGACGTAACTGATTTATTCAAGGCGACTTTTAACAATGAAGAGTTACGACTTGATCGCGTACTGGTTCTGGTAGATGAAATCAGAAAGTCCACAGCCCGCAACCCCAATGCATTCCTAAGCCTGACACGCACAAAGACCAAGGAGGACTATCTTTGTTTGCACTCGATTGCGACTTGCACACTGATGATTATGCTGGCTCGCACGTTGGAAATGGATCAGGAAACATTACTCAGCGCCGGACTGGCCGGAATGTTGCACGACATCGGAAATTTCGGATTCCCGGGTGATCTGCCCAATAAGCGTGGAAAGTTAACACCGGAAGAATACGGTATTATAAAAAACCATCCTCTTCGCGGATGGAAAATATTGAAGGCCCACCATTTGAACAATATGGTTCTGGATGTTTGTTTGCACCATCATGAACGGTCCGACGGAAAAGGCTACCCTGAGGGATTGTCCAAAGATGCGATTTCATCTTTCGCCCAAATGGCGGCAGTGTGTGATACATATGACACGTTGATTTCACATAACAGTTACAGCAAAGGCATTTCCCCCGGCAACGCAATCCGCGAAATGACTCGATCCCAGGAAGGGCAATTTGACAAAGCAATATTTCATGCGTTTGTCAAAACCGTTGGTTTTTACCCCTTTGGCACACTGGTCAAATTAAAATCCGGTCGCGTAGCCGTTGTTGAGGAACAGTCTAAAAAGAGTCTTGCTGAGCCCATTGTAAGAGTTTTCTTTTCGACCCGGATTGATGAGCCCATTTTTCAGGAGTGGGTTGACCTGTCTAAAGTGCCCGATAAAATTGTCAGTGTTGAAGAAGCTGACAAACTGGAAGAGGAATTACGAATTAACCTTAAAGTGATGTCTATAATCTGACAATTGATTGGATTCCTTCCTTCATATTGAGCGATTGATATCAAGATTTAAAGATTTAATGGAGGGCGATAGTACCTAAAGCGTTTTTATCTGATTCTTAATCTATGTCAGAGATGGCATATTCAGCACAAGGATTCGTGCCATGTCCTCGATTTCATTCATCGCCTCGGCTCAGCCTTCAACCTCTGTAACAAGTGTCAACACCACTGCTCAGCAATCCGTAGCTACAGTTCAATCTCAGCCTTCACCCAACTACAGCAGCAGCGTTACTATTTCTTCATCTGCCCTTTATGCGAACTATGCACAAACAATGGCTGAAAAAACAGTGGGACAAAATGAGACGATCGCATATGCGCTTGCCAATCCAACAACCCCTCTAACGTCACAGAATGCCTATCTTATGGCTCATGATACTTCAATGAATGGAAGTCCTGTCGGCGGTGTTGTTAGCATCGCCGGAAAAACAGCTAATGATGCTATTTCTTATGCAAATGGGGAACCTGTAACGGTGGCAAGTCAGGCATATTTCACAAAGCAATATGCTTCCTATCAGAAGCAAGCGCTTCAACTTTACAACACGGAAAATTCTAATAGAACAAGTCCGGGGCAAATTATTTCCGATTTATTTTCTTAACAAGCCAAGCAGCCAGACGCCTTCCGCGCAATAATGGGTTGGCCACCTCTTGCTGGACCAACAAGTATCGAAACGTCTACAAATACATCCGGCACAACACCTCAGTATCTAAATGCTGCTGTGGATGTAGTTAATCCATAACTGAAACTGCTAACGCCCCAAATTGCATCAGAAAAGTTAGAAAATATTTTCATTGCTTCCAAAGGATAATCAGAATGAGTAGTCCATCACTAGCCTCAAGTAATACCACCACTTCTGCCAACGCCACCACGGCGCAAGTTTATGCCCAAGTCAACACCATCATGCAGGCACAGAACAAAACTGCCCCACTGCTTAATGCAGCCTTGAACTCTGATACAACGACCCTATCCGGTCTGGGGCAACTTAATAGTGCCTTGGCTACTTTTCAGAGTGTTGCACAATCTTTGTCCGGAAATGGGCTTAATTTGTCAGCAACATCGTCTTCCCCAGGCGTGCTGTTGGCAACCACATCCAACCAATCTGTTGCGGGTTCATATGCAATTCAGGTGACGCAGCTCGCACAGAGTCAGGTTTTGCAGTCCGCCGTTCAGTCCAGTCAAACTGCTGCAATAGGTGCAGGCACAGCAAGCAAGATAACCTTTGATTTCGGAACCGTTTCCGGCAACACATTTAGTCCCCACTCAAGTGAAAAGTCTGTTTCGCTCCCAAGTGGCACAAATTCACTGCAAACTATCGCGGCCTCTATCAACAATGCTAATATTGGCGTGACGGCCAAAGTGGTGACGAGCGGGACTGGTTATACGTTAGATTTGCAATCTCCAATCGGCGCAGTGAGCAGTATGCGCATTGGAGTAACTGGGGATTCGGCACTTCAAGGTTTATTGTCGTATGACCCAGCAGGTGTTAAAGACCTAACCCAAACTGCTTCCGCTCAAAATGCCGGCTTAACAGTTAATGGTTCGGTAGTGAGCAGCCCAAGCAATACCATAACGAATGCAGTTCCCGGCACCACATTGAGTCTTGCGGCAACAGGCAACAGCAATCTCCTAGTTGCACAAGGCTCAGCACAGATCCTCCAGAATGTGACAAATCTGGTGAATGCCTACAATACACTGAATAGCAAACTGAATACGCTTAGACAAGGCACCTTGAAGTCACAAGGCTATGCTACGACCGCCCAAATCCAGCTGGAAAAAACCTTTATTAGCTCCGGCGGGAATGGTGCATCGGGTTCACCATTGGTAGCATTAGCCAAAATGGGGATTACGACTCAAAAAAGTGGCGTCATGGTTATTAATACAGCCACATTACAAAATGCAATTAATGCCGATCCAGTAAGTGTGTCGAAGATTTTTACCAATGGAGGCAATGGACTTGCGGATCATTTGGTTAACCAAATTCAGGGATTGATTGGCCCGACAGGAAGTATTTCTCAATATGCGACTGCATTAAACCACGATGTAACAGCCTTGAATACAAGGAAATCTATCTTACAAACTGCTATGACAGCTCAGGCTAATGCCTTGGTGAATTATTACACGCAACTGGATGCTCAGTCGACTTCATCGTCTTCAACAAGCTCTTCTGCAACTTCAAACAGTGGGAGTACTTCAATTCTCAATTATTTGCGTTAAGGGTGCCTTTAATCATGGGGACATGCACTCTCCGCCGTGTGCGCCTGACGAGATCGCCTACAAATCTTGCCGCAATCGGCATTACCCCAAGTGCCAGGCCAATGCGCGTGTCATTGACCGGCTGAACAACTTTCTGCCCTTAATGATCAGTCAGACTGATCATTCAACAACAAGTGCAAACCGGCTAATCCCCATAGCTGCAGGCTGATCAAAGTGCATCAGTGACTCACGCGGTTTCCTCCATGGAGCGGTTGCCCGACGTCAGCCCGGAACGTTCTGTCGTATCCTGACCACGCCGCAGTCGATGGGCTGACATCCGAGAACCCTTAACCAATGCAGCCTAACAGGAAGATCGCAATTTAGTCAGACAAAGTAACCAATCATCCGCAATAACAATTGAGCAAGCCAATGACGTCCAAAGGAACACTTTAAACTGCATTCTTTTTGGTCGCTTGAACTACTTTCGGCAAAGCCTCATTTAGCAAATACAATTGAAATAAGTTTTCCTTAGAATGATTGTCTTACGCCAAGAGTTGCAGTGTATTTCGGCACGAGTTGCAGCGAATTCACATATTGATATACCGGCACTTGAACAAATCCATAAACCGATACACCGCCCCCAACCCTCACTGATACTCCAGGGGACAGGTAAAGTAGTTCACCGCCACTGATCCGAGCCCCGGTCAACACGTCATAATTGATATCCAGACCAGTGTCATTTTCTCGTCTGATGTAATTTAACTGCAACATCGGAACGACTTTGGCGCCATACCCCGCATATCGAATGCCGGTATTTAGTGAGTAAGCATCACCAGGACGGTAGCCATTCCCGGACGCATCATTGGTGGTTTTTATGGCACGTTGTACAGTGCCTTGGAAGAACCAGCCATAAGTGCTAATCGTGCCTGATGTATATCCACCGAGGATAATGTCAGTGGAGCCAGTACCAAGTTGCAAGCCAGGATCCAGTGTCTGACCATTTGTGAAGTTAGCGTTTGTACTGCCTGTCGGGAGCTTTAATCCGGCTGTAATTCCAGTAGATTTATCAGCAGAAAAGCCACTATAACGACCGATGATTCGTACATCACCAATGCCACTGTCAGTGGAATTTGCAAAGTAGGTGCCCAAAGGAGCAGTTAATATAGTGTAGTTATTTTGGAGATTGCCATCCGTGGTATGTGTGCGATTCAAATATGGAATCTGAACACTCACACCCCAAACGGCGCTATTGTAGTTAAATGCAGCGGTAATGGTGCCAGTCTTGGTGTTCAATTCGTTTTCTTGGCCATTCGCATAAAGAGTATTGACCAGCCCGGCAGAGGCTGTCTTGCTGCCATAAATTGCAGAATTCTGGTTAATATAGGTGTAAGACAAATCGGCTGAAAAGCCAGATTGGGTCGTTTGCCCTTGAGACTCCCAATCCTTGGACAGTGTGCATCCGCAGGAAGCACAGGCTTGAGCATCATTTATTGCAACGAGTGGAAACAAAACTATGACTGTGGCAATTGCGGTGCGGAAGAGATTAGGTTTGGTGTTCATGGATAATTCCTCGGAAATTAATGAGCACCAAGATTATATAAAACATTTTTTTATAAACCCTGCGTCATATTGTCGCAGGGGATGACATCAAGATTTCAAATTCGCTATCTATTGGAAGTTATTCCATCCCAATTGAACTGGTTGCTCAGGTTGCTTTGATAGTTTGCGCTGTAGGCTACGACGATGCATATTTAAGGCGCGTGCTGTAGCGGAAATATTGCCACCGTTCTCATGTAATACTCGATTGATGTGTTCCCATTCAAGACGATCCACAGATGCAGGTTGAGCATTAAAAGACACGTCAGGATTTGGAAGATGGCCAAACGCAGCAAGGATCTCATCCGCATTTGCTGGTTTGGCAAGATATTGCGTTGCTCCCAGCTTGATCGCTTCTACAGCCGTTGCGATACTTGCATAGCCAGTTAGCATAACGATGCGAGTTGCTGGATCTAGTTCATGCAATACCTTCACCAGAGTCAACCCAGATGCACCATTCATTTTTAAATCTACCACGGCTAATTCCGGTTGACAGGAATGTGCAAGCGGTATTGCTTGCTCTACGCTGTGGGAAACAATCACTTTAAACCCACGATTTTCAAGGGCTTTACATAGCACCTTACAAAAAATCGCGTCATCATCCACAAGCAAAAGCGTAGGCAGTTCGTCGCATGTAGTCTCCATGAGCTAATCTCAAAAAATTGATTCCGTAGAGAATACCCCATGATGATTAATTGCACCATGCGACAAATTGTCGCGCGGCATCATGTCACATTCCCAATTACATTTGGATGCATTACATTTCATTCCACCAAGCCAACGTCGAGCTACTAGCCAGTAGTCTGACTCTTCTAATACTGGTTAGAACCCTCACTCCTCCCTAATGCGTTGGCTTGGTTTTTTAGATATTTCAAGCTAAGAATTTTGGAGGTCATCATGAATGCACTTTTATCCCTGAATAATATTACATGGCAAACTGGTGCGCTTTTGCTTCAAGACGTTGGTGATGTAGCAAAGAAATTCAGAAGAACGAAGAGAGGCGTAATAACGACAGAAATGCTTGGAAGCACAAAGTGTAGTATTCAAAATAATAGTATAGAAAATAATCACATACCAAAAGACCCGAGACAAGCAAAACGAGTGTCCATTGCTTTGCCAGTAAACCTGAATAATTGCAAATGCATCACATATGACATGAGTGAAACAGGTGTTTTCATTGTCTCTGAATCTCAATACAAAAGAGGAGATCAGATCGAATTCGCTATTTCAGTTGATCAACTGTTAAAAAAACAACTACTCAAGTGCAACGGAAAAGTTGTTCGTGTTGCCACGAAACAGGGGAAAGTCGGTTTTGCAGTAAAAATTGAAACTCACTTTTTAGAATCTGAAAAGAACAATGATTTAAATCCAATCCAATAATCACATCATTATCAATCAAAGGTGCGACAAATTGTCGCGCGACATCATGTCACATTCCCAAAATGATTTTTCTTCTTTAATCTTCTCTCCGTTTTTAAAAATCAGTAGATAACAATCGGATTGATCATTTGATCGGCACAATAAATTCCATTTGACAGAGTTTGGAACAATTACAGGGGAATACATGCAAACAAAACTAAAGCCGCTTGTCGTGGCACTGGGACTAATGCTGGCTGTAAACAATCAGGCACTGTGTGCATATTCTGGGGCATCGTGAACACCCATTCTGCTCGAACGTGAACACTGATTCTGAAGGAACGTGAACACCGATTCTGCTCGAACGTGAACGATTTTTGCCACTCACCAGAATGAGTGTTCACGATGCCAGAATCCCTGTTCACGATGCCAGAACCACCGCGTGATTTGTGCTGGAACTTAACCTGTAAATGCTGGAGCATCCCTGAGTTTTTGAGAGGATGTTATGCCGGCAGTAAGGAGTTCCATGCGCAAGATAAAAGAGGTGCTTCGACTCAAGTACGAAGCCAGTTTAAGTTGTCGTCAAATAGCTGCCAGTTTAAAGCTATCAGTCGGTGTCATTTCCAAGTATACGAAGGCGGCTGAAACTGCTGGGCTGTCATGGCCTCTGCCAGATGGAATGGATGACAACACGCTGGAAGCGCGACTGTTTCCACCCGCCACATCCCCCCGTGAGCATGTCATGCCTGACTGCTCACACATCCATCAAGAACTGAAGCACAAAGGCGTGACGCTGTTGCTGCTGTGGGAAGAGTATCTGGCCACCTGCACAGGTCAGGCGTACAAGTACGCGCAGTTCTGCGTGTACTACCGCCAATACAGCAGTCGCCTTAAACTCTCCATGCGTCAAACCCACAAGGTCGGCGAGAAATTGTTTGTCGACTACAGCGGCAACGGTGTCCCGATCGTTGATCCCCAGACCGGTGAAATTCGTCTCGCACAAATATTCGTCGCGGTACTCGGTGCATCCGGCTACACCTTCGCAGAAGCCACGTTGAGCCAGAAATTACCGGACTGGATTGGTTCGCATGTCAGGGCGTTCGAATTCTTCGGTTGTGTGCCGGAAATCGTGGTTCCGGACAACCTGAAATCAGCCGTGACAAAGCCGTGCCGCTTTGATCCGGAACTCAACGCTACCTATTACGAAATGGCGCAACATTATGGCGTGGCGATCATCCCCGCACGCCCCTACAAGCCCAAGGATAAAGCCATGGTCGAACTGGGGGTGCTGCTGGTACAGCGCTGGATTACAGCGCGTCTGCGCCGCCACACATTCTTCAGCCTGCACGAGTTGAATCGCCTCATTGCAGAGCTGTTGCAAGGCTTGAACAATCGCCCATTCCAGAAGAACAAAACGGAAACCCGCCGCTCCCAATTTGACAGTCTCGACCGCCCTGCCATGAAGCCACTTTCCTCGCAGCCATACGAGTACGCTGAGTGGTTGGTGGTGCGTGTCAACATCGACTATCACGTTGAAGTGAAACAGCACTATTACAGCGTGCCATTCCAGCTCGCCAAGATTCAATTGGACGTGCGCCTGACCGAGTCGATGGTGGAGATATTGCACAAAGGGCAGCGTGTCGCCTCGCACGCCAGAAGCCCTCTGGCTTGGAAGCACACGACAGTGACTGCACACATGCCCAAGTCACACCAGAAGCACTTGGAGTGGACGCCACAGCGTCTCCTGAACTGGGGTGCGAGTATCGGCCCCGCGACGTGCTCCATCATTCGCCGCATCATGGAAGACAAGCCTCATCCCGAGATGGGCTATCGCTCTTGCCTGGGGGTGTTCAGTTTGTCCAAGCGCTATGGCGAGGACAGATTGGAAGCCGCGTGCGCAAGAGCGCTCACTATCGGGTCGCCAAATCGCAAGGCCGTTCAATCGATTCTGGAGGCTGGTCTCGACCGCCATGCAGAGCTGTTCCCGGCAGAGCCAAAGCCATTGCCGGTTCATGAAAATGTGCGCGGGTCTGGCTACTACCACTGAGAAAAACGCAGCGCATAGGCGCGCCCCGAACACGACCAATTTGAGCGCACCAAAACCGCAATAAACAAAACTAAAAAGCACCAATGCGTATCTGCAACACCGTACAAAAAATACCAAAGCAAAGCAATTCAAACCCACAGAAAGGATTCACCATGTTGGACCTACATACACTGACCACACTCAAAGCACTCAAGCTGCATGGCATGGCTGCCGCGTTCGAAGAACAGCTCATTCAGCCCGCCACCCAATCGCTATCGTTCAATGACCGGTTCGGGCTCATCGTCGACCGGGAAGCAAGCTACCGCGACAACCAAAAGCTCGGGCGCTTGCTGAAGGGTGCACGGTTAAAACACAACGCCTGCGTCGAGGACATCGACTACCGTGCCGATCGCGGGCTGGACAAGTCCGTGATGGCAAATCTGATTAACGGCGAGTGGATCAGCCACGCGCAAAATGTAATCTTTACCGGACTCACCGGCTGCGGCAAAACATGGCTCGCCTGCGCGCTGGGCAATCAGGCATGCAGGCAGGGAAAGTCGGTGCAGTACGTCAGAACATCTCGGCTGTTGGAAGAGCTGAAACTGGCACACGGTGACGGCAGCTTCAGAAAACGGTTGGTGCAAATCGCCAAGATTGACCTGCTCATTCTGGATGACTTTGGTGTGTCAACTTTGACTCAATCCGAACGGCAGGATCTGCTGGAACTCATCGATGATCGCACCGCAAAATCCACACTCATAACCAGCCAGATTCCGGTAAAAGCATGGCACGACGTCATCGGCGAACCCACCCTTGCGGACGCGATTCTTGATCGAATCGTCCACCGCGCTCACACCATCAAATTAACCGGAGAAACTATGCGAAAATCAAAAAAGACTTGACCCAACGTGAACACCTGAAGTAAAAACCAACCACCAGCACAACACGCCGTTCCGGCGTTCACGTTCGAGCAGAATCACTGTTCACGTTCAGCAGAATAGCCAACTGTGGGCGTCAGATGATAATAATACTGTTCCAAACGAGACGAAAAAACCTGCCGTTTCGAAAACATCAGACGATAGCCCTGCAATGGAAATGTCGCCGATTGAAGTTCGGGGTGCACCGGTTAGAAGCTATGTCGAACCCGTTGCTTCCACCGGCACCAAGACTGATACGCCTTTGATGGAAACACCGATGGCCATTCAGGTAATTCCTCAGCAGGTATTGCAGGACCAGAAGGTCATTTCGCTGGATCAGGCCTTGTCCAATGTCAGCGGTGTCAATGCGTGGAGCGGCCTTGGGACGCAGGAAAATTATACGATCAGAGGTTTCTTTACTACTACAACCCTGCGTGACGGGGTCAGGGTCAGCGAATATTCGACTGTCGGTGGTAGCACCGTTGGTGGAGTCAATATGACCGATGTCGAAAGTATCGAAGTACTCAAAGGACCTGCTGCCATTCTATATGGACGCGTCGAGCCAGGCGGCATGGTCAACGTGATCAAAAAGCAGCCGCTGGATCACTTTTATGGTTCGGTCGAACAACTTGCAGGATCATGGGATCACTCCAAAACCAGTGTTGATTTGACCGGGCCGGCCAATGAAAGCAAGACCGTGCTCTTCCGTCTGAATGCTTCCTACGACCAGGCTAATTCCTGGATTCAAAATACTAACAATAAGACTGCATTTCTGGCACCGGTTATCGAGTGGCGGTTCAGCCCGCAAACGACGTTGACACTGGAAGGTGAATACGGACATGCGAAAGTAAAATCGCCAATATCCGCAGTACCGATCGATCCGGTGACCAATACTTTGGTGACCTCACTTCCGCGAGACGTCAACTTGGGCGATAACCTGTCAACGCAAAATACAAGCATGACCACGTTCAAATGGACGCATAAGTTAAACGATGACTGGTCGGTCAAGCACCAGATCTTTCATACTCAAACCACCGGCCCGGCTTCGTCAGACTACTATCCATACGGCTGCGATAATGCCTCTCCACCACACTGTGGCATGTATCAGGTCAACGGCGTCTGGATGGATGTCCGCACACTTTACTGGAGCGGCAGCACAATGAATACCAATGCCACGATACTCGATGTGACAGGCAACTTTGATGCCGCTGGTATCAAACATAAGTTGCTTTTCGGGGGAGATTACTACCTGTCCAATTGGTCATTCCTGGGCGGAGGCAACTTGACCGGTTTTGATACAACCACCGTGGCGAACCCGTCCGTTCCCTATATTCCGTTGGATCCGACAACGATACCATTATTTTCTCAGGACTTTGGGTTGCAGAAGAACTGGGGCGTTTACGTACAAGATCAAATCAAACTACCCGGCAACGTAACGCTGCTTGCCGGGTTGCGTGACCAGTTCTATGTAATCAAGGGGACAGGTGGGAGCGCCGATGTTTTTGATACTGCGCTTACCCCGCGTTTGGGTGTTCTCTGGCAAGCACGCGACTGGCTGAGTTTGTATGGTAGCCATACCAAAGGGTTCGGCGCAGCTTCCGGAGGGTTTGGCAATTGGGATAGGTTTAACAAACCCCTACCAGCTGAAACTGCCAAGCAAAACGAGATCGGTGCCAAAACGGAATTTTATGGCGGCAAGCTGGCCAGCACGCTGGCGCTGTTCGATATCACCAAAACAAATGTTGCCGTAAACGATGTGACGCATCCCAACCCGAATGGCGGATTCTATCAACAGCCGGGCGGCTCAATCAATAGCCGTGGCGTGGAGTTATAGACTCGGCACGAATTATCCGTGAACTTTATTGAAGATGATATGTCTCATTCGGCATGGAAAAAGAAGACGCAAGAAAACAAACAAGGGAGGCACTTCACGAAAGGCGCAAGCAAGTTACGCGTCTGTGAATAGCGGCGGTTATGCTGAAATAGGGATCAAGATAAATTAAGTGTCCATGACCCGCAGTTATCTTGGCAGCGGGTTTTCTATTTTGGACTGGTGTTGACAATCATATATTAATCACAAGTCATAGTAATAATTCAAGTTCGAAATATAGGTAAACCGATATGAAAAAAATATTTTATATAGCTGTATTGTCACTCGCTGGTTGTGTGTCCTCTACTGGAATTGTGAAGATTTCTGACGATACTTTCATGCTTGGGGCACAAGACCCTAATACTAGGTCCTCATCTGATGTTAAGGTTGCGCTATACAAAGAAGCTAATGCCTTCTGTCAGAAGGATGGAAAAAAGTTTATTCAGCTATCAAACGTAGGTGAAGACTTTAAGCCGGGGTCAAGCGCGAGCGCTGAAATACAGTTCAAATGCCAGTAGGCAATAATCTTAAAACAGCCATTAGAAATTGCACGTTCGCGTACCGCTGTGACCAGAAGTGGGAAGAACTCAAGGAAACCGAGCAAGCTACGGTTAGGTTCTGCGATGCTTGCAAGCAGGAAGTCTTTTTCTGTGATACTAACGACCAATTAGCTGACGCAATAAAGCACAATCTATGCGTGGCTATATGCATTGAACCTAGTATACGTAAACCAATAATCCTATTGGGGCTACCTGCTATAGACAGGAAGAACGCACCTAAGGGAAAGGGATGGGTGTAGAAATATGTACTACACCATTGTGTGTTATACCTGCGGTGTTCTCATTACCGCCGCTATCGCGTACCGCTTGCTGAATATCCTTCGGCGCAGACGCCAACGATTCATGAAGAACCGGGAGTTTGTCCCTAGCCCACCCTTGGGTGGTGTTGAGTACGACTTTATTTGCTGTCTAAGGGCTGATGGAACGGGCGGAAAGACTACTGTTAGACGCGTTACTAAGGAGTGAGGGGATATTAACTTACTCGCATCTGTTGCGTAGGTAGCTGAAAAAGGCGTTACTCAGTCTGTTCCACAGCCCAGCATCACACTATATCTATTCTTGTTAACGTAGCAGTCATGATAGGCGACATTTCTGTTTTATAGCCTGTAGCCGGGATCAGGTATCTATGGTTTGTGCTCTGTAGGTGGTTCAGTTTAGTTGGAAAAAACGAACCAAAAAATCCAGCAAAAATTTTGGCAAGTAATACGGCTTACGCTTACCGTCAACTAAGTACCCAATTTTAAATGTTGAAAGAGACTTACCCTAAGAGGGGAGTGGGGGTCGATTGGTTGGGCCCGTGGGCACCCCGGTTGGCTTTGTCTGGATTGGTTTGGTTGGGTTGCTTTTTTTGGATAGGTTATTTTGTAATAGACTGTTCTATAAGGTTTAATTGTTTGTAGGCTTGATTCTATATGTAAGGGCGTCTTGCCCGCATATGGGAGTACCTAATCATGACCACGTTATCAATAAAATCATATTCGAGACTGTCTGACACTGAGCTACTGGGAAAGCTTGTCGGAGTTCGGCAAGCAAAGAAACTGTATATGGGTTCGCTGGCATCCGTGTTCACCTCGGGGCATGACACGCCATTACTAGCAAGGGAACTGGTTAAGCGGTGGCTATGTGAAGAAATGAAAGCCGGGGATGCTCTGAACTCGCCGGGGGCTGTGCGTGATTACCTCAAGTTACATTTTACGGGCCAAGAGTTTGAAAGCTTCGTGGCTATTTTCCTTGATGCTCAGCACAGGGTCTTAGAGATTAATGAATTATTCCGTGGCACGTTGACCCAGACAAGCGTCTACCCCCGTGAGGTAGTGAAAGCCGCACTCAAGAGCAATGCCGCCGCCGTGATACTCGCACACAACCACCCAAGCGGAGTAGCAGAGCCTAGCCAGTCAGACAGAATGCTTACTGATGCCCTTAAACAGGCCTTGGCACTCGTTGACGTTCGCGTGCTGGATCACATGATAGTGGCAGGGGTTGAGGTACTAAGTTTTGCAGAGCGCGGGATGGTGTAATTTTGTCAAAGAAGCTAACCAAATCAGTAAACATACTAACGTATAAATATTTGATTATATTGATAAATATTGTTTTATTTTGTGTTGGTTCTGGTATAATTCTCATGTTGGCCTTCGCCAGCAAAACGGGGGCAAGAGTGGTGGAACACCCAAACCCCCTAATCAAAACGTAACACTATTCAGGAGTATTACATCATGACTAAGAACTATTCTACCCTTGCACCCGTGATTAGCCTATTCACCTGCACACCCCTTGCACAACGGTTTATAGATGACCCTGCACTGTATGCCTTGGCGGTTGAAGAAGGTTGCTCTGGTATGTCTGACTCAGAACTCGCTGATATGGATGCTTATGTTGAACAGTGCATGAACTCAGAACAGAAGCACTACGACCTGATAAACAACTATGACGATTAAGGCAGCTTTACCCCGAGACAGCCACTCTTCGGAGTGGTTTTTTATTGCTGGCTAGGTGATTAGGGCTATTGTGACAGCCGCCGAGTATCCCCCTAGGTGTTCCCCTTTTTTACTTTACAAAGAAAAAAGACCTAGGCAATTACGCACTAAGTCTTTGATTTTGTTGGTAGGTCGTGCCAGATTCGAACTGGCGACCAACGGATTAAAAGTCCGCTGCTCTACCGGCTGAGCTAACGACCCATGTCCATTAAGGAAGCGCGCATTATACGGATTAGCCGCTTGCTGTCAACGCGAAGAGAAGGATTTAGGTATTATAGTACCGTGTTGGGTCAGCCATTCCGGCCACTTTAAAGCCATCCCGGCGCAAACGGCAAGAGTCGCAGACTCCGCACGCACGTCCGGTTGGGTCTGCCTGATAACAGGATACGGTCAGACTGTAGTCAACCCCCAGCTGCTCACCCATTCTAACGATTTCAGCTTTGGATAAGATGATTAGTGGCGCATGCAAGCTCAAGTGGCTCCCCTCCACTGCAGCCTTGGTGGCAAGATTAGCCATATTTTCAAAAGCGCGAATAAACTCCGGACGGCAATCAGGATAGCCTGAATAGTCCACTGCATTCACGCCAATGAAGATGTCCTGTGACTTCAATACTTCCGCCCATGCGAGTGCCAACGACAGCATGATGGTATTGCGCGCCGGAACATAGGTAAGGGGAATTCCCGTAGAAGGTTTTTCCGGCACGGAAAGACTCATATCAGTCAAGGCAGAGCCGCCAAACGCGGTTAGATCAACATGAATGACACGGTGTTGAGCGGCTCCCAGTGCCCGCGACACATTCTCCGCAGCAGCCAGCTCGGCATGATGGCGCTGACCGTAGTCTACGCTGAGTGCGTAGCAATCATAGCCTTGCTGACGAGCCTGAGCCAGCACAGTGGCAGAGTCTAACCCGCCGGACAATAACACTACAGCTTTCTTCATACCCAGCACCAACAGGTTAATTTGCGGATTTGCTTTGCGCTTCCTTGATTTTTGACAACTTCACTTCGGCAACCGCGGCCTCTTTTATGTCCGGACTAAATAAAACAGTATACTTGTAATGAATCATCGCGTTTTGAGCATCATTTAACCGGGAATAAGTTTCAGCCAAATAATAGTGGCCCAATCCATTGGCAGGGTCAATTTCCAGCGCCTGATTAAATCTGATAACAGCAGCTTCGAATTCACCTTCTTTAAATAAATTAAAAGCTTGGGTAAATTTTTCCTTGGCTTTGGCTTTTGTTTCTGGAGTGAGCTGCTGCGAAATGAGTTTCTTGTTTTCAATCTCTTCCTGCTCTTTGGTCAAATTGGTCTCTTCTACTTCTGACCTATATAACGTGCCGGTTTTATTAAGTTTAATCGACTTTACCCATTGCTCTCTATCAGGACAAGTGCTTCCAATGACATAAGAAATCTCATCCGCATAATAAAGCTCACAGGGTTCTTTATGGGAACTCTCGTTTGACGATTTAATTTCCTGGCTAACCACATAAATGTCGCCAATCAAATTTAAATCCTTCATTTCAGGGTGATCTTGCCCAAATATTTGGGCGGTCACTTTATTGGTCACCTCAAACGTTATTCCGTATTTTTCTGACTCATTCATCAATGAATACGAAAAGAATAATGCATTACCCACTTTGAGCGGGAACAATGCCCCGTCAATTCCTTTTATTTCCTTCACTGCTTTTGACACAGATTTTGCTCTAAAGGATCTGTCATTCACTTCGCCTTGAGCAACCGCTAACTGAAACAGACCACCCAGAGTAGTGATGCTTTTTCCATATGGCTCCTCCCCCACGGGGGACAGAATTTCCTCATTTGCTTTTTTGGATGTTCGCCTGGAAGATTTCAGTTTTTCATCTTCGCCCGTATTGGCAAATTTAATATAACTCAATCCCTCGTCCACTACGGAAGCGTTCACCACTTCAAAAGTGATCACTTTGTCGCTATATTTAACTTCCTTCAGCTTGAGTTCCGGGCTTGCAGTAAATTGTTCATTTTCCACGACTACTTGGGGAAATTTCTTCAAATCCACAGCCTCGGCAAACCATCCTGCATGGGCGGCACCTGAAATAAGTGCCACGCTTCCAATCGCCATTTTGAGCTTACTCAACATTTTAGACTTCCACTAATAATTTAAACTTCCCAGCCGCACAAAAACCAATCAGAACTTATATCCCCGCCTAATTTTCAAATGGATTATCACTCTTCTTTATAGGCGCGGCACTATTCACAGGAGGGCTAATTTTTTCGGGCTGAATGGCACGTGCGCTGATCGCCGTTTTTTCAGTATCGGCATTTCCATTGGGGGCACTCTTATTCGGTAACGAGTCTTGCACAGCGAGCTGACCTGTTGTCCGGTTTTTTTGCAGACTTTCCTGAGCAGCCACATTGCTTACAGGAGCTGGAACAACACTCGCTGCAGGAGCAACTGGAGCCACCGCAGCCAAACCCTGAGCGCCAGAAGCCCTCCCACTATCAACCGGAGTGGACACCTGACCAGCCTGAGCGCCCACCCCATTTATAGCTGGTGCTAGCTGAACCACCGGTGCCACTATCTGGCTGTTATTGAGAATCGGGGTCTGTGCAGCAGAAACTGGCGTCTGAATTGCGGGCGTTTGCACCTGAGGTGCTATTTGTCCAGCTGCTGCTTGTATAGTTGGTGCAGCCGACTGCACGGGGGGAGAGACAACCTGTCCAGCTGCTGCCTGAGTCACCGCAACCATTGCCTGAACATTCGTTGCGGGTATCTGTCCGCCAGCATTGGATACTTGATCAGCTAAGGCGGTTGAGTGGGTAACGGGAACAGCTGAAGCTCCCGCTGATGTTGCCACTTGCTCAACCGGTGTTACGATTTGTGCAGCCGGTACGGCCACCGTTGAACCCGCTGCAGCAGCTTGCCCCAAAGGTGCTGCTGCCTGTGCAACATTGCTTGTCACCGGCACCGCAGAAGTAGCCGCCTGCGATTGTTCCACCGCAACGGCTCCCGTAATTTCCTGAGAGGGAACGACCGCCACCTCTTTAGTTGCTGAGTTTTGGCTATTAGTTGCCGGAGAGGGAGAATTGCCCGTTGCTCCCGCTTGGGGAATATCGATTAACTGCTTTTTACTGACTTCTTGGACCGGTTTATCAATAGCCGGAGGATTATCAGCAACGTCAAAGGGATTGGAAAGGCTTTGCCGTTTTAACTCATCCAGCTCCTTGGCTTTTAATATTTTGTTTTGTTCGTCAGTTTTTGCTTTTTCTTCGGCTAGTCTTTGTAATTCCGCAGCTTTTGCTGCCTCTTCCTTTTCCTTGGTGTTATCTGTTGCGTTGTAAATCAGTTTAGCCGCACCGGTAATGAGGTCAAAAATCTGTGCGACTATAATTTTACCTTCCGGATTGGCATCCTCAAATTGCGGGTCACAACAAACGGCATTCGCCGGAGGCAAGTTCCCCAGGCCACTAACTGCACTTCTTACCATGTCGGGAGAGGTTGCCAAAACAGCACCCCATGCGGGTTGCCCATTGATCGCAATGATTAATTGCATCAAACCAAAGAAATATAATCGACTCATGATATTAATCGAGTACTAAGGCATTTATTAGGAGATCAACATCTGAAAGCTAAAGATGGCGTATTCCTTGACAAAATGGGCCGTAAAAACTTTATATGCCCCTCTGTATAGCGTACTTAATTTAATTAATTAAATCAAGAATGATTTTAAAAAATAATTTTTTCTCCAATTGACTTTAGCTTTTAATCATTTCCCCCGACTCAAGTATATCCAGTCGAAAAAAACTAATTACAGTTTGCGGTGTGGAGTGAACGGCAACGAGTTGGAGTTTGAAGTAGTGGCGCGTAAATTTCGGCGCTTGATGGAAAATGAGATACTGGAGTTCGTTTAAATCAATGAATATATAGTTCAATCAATGCCCTGGAACGTTACCCCAAAGAAGTTTATGCAATTGAACCTGCATACGCACGGGTAAATGGTCGCGCAAAATCCAGTCCGCCAAATTGCGAGGGGAAAGTGTGTCTTGAACCGGTGCAAACAGAACGCAACATTTTTTTGACAAATCATGCTCAGCCAGCACTTTGCTTGCCCAAATATAATCAGCCTCATCACACAAAACAAACTTGATTTCATCCTGGGTATTCAACTCATTCAAGTTATCCCACAAGTTTTTTTGCACTTCACCTGACGCGGGGGTTTTAATGTCCAACACCTTCATTACGCGACTATCCACCTGACTCACATCAAGCGCCCCGCTGGTCTCCAGAGAGACTTCGTAACCTTCATCGCAAAGCTTTTTTAGTAATGAAATACAGTTCTTCTGCGCCAAAGGTTCACCACCGGTGACGGTGACATAGTGCGCCTGATGCTTTTTGACTTGCTCAAGAATTTGATCGATGCTGTTTTCCTGTCCACCAGTAAACGCATAGCTGGTATCGCAATAACTGCATCGAAGGGGACAGCCTGTCAGTCGAATGAATACCGTGGGAAGACCAACGCGACTGGTCTCCCCCTGTAAGGAATAAAAAATTTCATTAATGCGCAGTTGCGACACGTTACTACTTGAGCTTTGCCAAAAGTTTCTTGGCTTCCCCAGCCGCTATACTTTCGGGATACTTTGCAGCCAGTTGTTTAAAAGTTTTCTTTGCCGCAACATTATTTTTGAGTGCTATCTGGCAATTGATAATAGCCAACATGGCATCCGGGGTCTTCGGGCTGAAAGCGTATTGTGTTGACAACACTTGATAATTGGCCAATGCGTTCGGATAATCCTTCAATGCGAAGTAGGCCTCACCAATCTCGTAATGGGCATTCGGAACGTAAACCGAATCGGGAAATTGTTTGATAAATTCCTGAAATGCGGCAATAGCATCCTGATTCTTGCCTGATTTGAAGAGGCTTTGTGCTGCTTCGTAAGCACGATCTCCTTCTACAATCGGAGCATTATTACTTTGCTGGGCCTCAGCAGTTTCAAAATGGCGCAGACGAGTATCAAGGTCAATGTAATAATCTTTTTGGCGCTTCTCTGAATCTTGCAATTTGTGCGTCAACTCTTCATTCTGCCCACGCAAATTGCGCAACTCTTCATTCAGACTTTCAATTTGCGATTGCAGATCCAGCAGGGTGGTACTCCCCTTCTTGTTTGTTGCGGCCTGCTGTGTATTTATATCAGATTGCTTTTTAGTGGAATCTTCCAACTTTGAGACGCGATCTCCAATCTGCTGTATTTGAAGCCGCGCCTCATCGTCGCTAAACAAACCTGCAAAAGCCTGTCCGCAAAACACGCACAGTCCGGCGATCAGCAAGATGTGCAATTTCATGTTAATTGGCGTTGTAGTTCAGATCGGTACGGCGATTCTGCGACCATGAAGCTTCGTCATGTCCGGTAGCCTTTGGCTTCTCTTCACCATAACTGATGGTTGAAATTTGGTTTTCCCTGACCCCGCCTGCCTCCAGCAATTTCTTCACACCATCGGCACGGCGCTGTCCTAAAGCCAGATTATATTCATCGCTGCCGCGTTCGTCACAGTTCCCTTCCAGACGCACTTTCTTGTCGGGATGTTCACTTAAATACTTCGCATGAGCTTCCACAATAGCACTGTCATCCGCCTGTACTACCGCAACATCTAAAGGATAAAATACGCTGCGCTTGGCCAATATGCTGTTTGGATCATTTAATGGATCAACTGTTGCCACGGGGGGAGGAGCCATTTTTGCAGCGGCATCTCTCGCTGCAGCTTCTTTTGCAGCAAGCTCCCTTGCCGCAACGTCTCTTGCAGCCGCATCTCTGGCGGCAGCCGCTTTTGCAGCCTCTTCCTTAGCCATCGCATCTTTTTCTGCGGCATCAGCCGCAATCTTTCCAGACCCGGATACATCGCTATTCGTGGTGCTGCAACCACTTAGAAAACCTGCAAACAAAACCAACGCGGCACTCAAAATAAATTTATTCATAATGGAACTCCTTGAGTTATTTAATCGAAGCTACTGCCTTAGATACGCACCCCACATCGGGTCGCGAATATCTCCAGCCTGGGGAAACATCTTTTGCTTAACTCTGCCATCACTGGATACAGTGGCTAATATACCACGCCCCTGCGCTTCGGTGGCAAACAATACCAGTTTGCCATTGGGAGAATAGCTTGGTTTCTTTTCCCATCCGCCGTCCGTCAACACCTGCATCTGCCTCGTTTGAAAGTCTTCAGTGGCAATATAAAAACGACCATTACTCCAGTTCGAGAAAACAAAACTCTTGCCATCGGGACTATAGCGGGGCGAGAAATTGTTACCCCCTTCAAAAGTCAGGCGTTCAGCCTGCCCGCCTTCAACCGCCATCCGGTAAATCTGCGCACTGCCGCCACGGTCGGAAGCAAATATCAGACTTTGTCCATCCGGCGAAAAACTCGGCTCGGTATCTATGACACCATTAGCCGTAATTTGGTTCAAACCGGTCCCATCAGGATTGACCAGATATATATGTGAACCGCCATCACGCGTCAACACAATGGCAAGCTGCCGTCCGTCCGGCGACCAGGCCGGGGCACTGTTGCTGCCGCGAAAGTTGGCTACGACGATGCGCTGGTTGGTCAGCAAGGATTGCACATACACCACTGCGTGATCCTGCTCAAAGGTCACATAGGCAAGATGGCTGCCATCCGGCGACCATGCCGGAGACATAATCGGCACGTTCGCGGACAATACGGTCTGCTCGCCGTAACCATCACTGTCGGCAACCACCAGCCGGTTACTTTTTCCTTGCCGGTTCACATACACGATACGCGTACTAAACACGCCCGGATCACCGGTCAACTTCTCAAAAATCATGTCCGCTATTCGATGGGCAATCGCCCGCAACTGATCTTTTTTTGCAGAGACTTCCTGTCCGGTCAGCTCCGTTTGTTTGACGGCATCCAGCAAGCGAAATTTCACTGCAATATGACCGTTCGGCTGTTCTTCCGCACTTCCGATGGACAAGGCGTCCACGCCGGCCCAATCAGCGTACACCACCTCGCGCGGCTCATGCGGCGCCTTGCCCGAGGGATTAACCAACCGGAACAATCCGCTGCGCTGAAGGTCGGCCGACACAATGCCACTGATACTTTGCGGCAGTTTTTCCTCGCCCGCAAACGGCACAATCGAAATCGGAATCTGATGCTCGCCGGCTCCGGTAATTTGAATATCCAAAGCAGCGCGCGCTGGCAGCACCGCACCCAATAAAATCAGCACACAACAATATCTAAGCAACTTCATTCCTTTCATGAACTATTCCTTTGGCTTGAAGGTGAGATGCAACTCCCGAAACTTACCAAACAGCGATGGATCGGGAGGCACCGGCAAGGGTTCCGCCTTCGAGATAGCGCGATCCACCGCATCATCATAAGCCGCGCTTCCGCTCGGTTTGGTCAACTTAGTACTCATCACCGAGCCACCGGGTATTAATATTACATTGAACTCAGCCTCCGCATTATCCGGCACATCAGGCGGCATGACGATGAAGCGCTTTATTCTTGCCTTAATCCTATCCGTATATTCTCCCACGACCTTGTTTGTCGCTGCATCTTGCGCCGCCCGCGCAAGATCTCGTGCTGCTTGTGCAGCTTGCGCCTCCAGCACCTTCGGGTCCACTTGTACCTGTTCAACTTTCTTTGGCTGGGCTGCCTTTTCAATCACCTTCGCAGGTTCAGGCAACTTTACCGGAGGCTTTTTCTTTACGGACAATTCGATCTCGGCTTTGGGCTGCACCACAGGTTCGGCCAACTTCGGCGTCTCAATCGGTTTGACTGGTTCCGTTGGCATAGGCGGAGGAGGCTCCACTTTGTGCTCAACCTGCGGCACAGGCAACGCACTCCAAATCTCCACCTCCATTCCTTGCGGCTGATCGTTATGCCAGTTCACACCAAAATATAACAGTGCAAAAAACGCACCATGCACCACCAGTGCCAATAGTCCGGCGGGGAGTTTATACGGATCCGAATAAGAATAAGCTAATGTGCTCATTGTCCCTTGGCTTGAACCAGCAACCCAACCTTTTTGATTTGCTGCTGCTTCAAAACGTCCATCACGTTGATCACCTCCTCGTAGCGCACATTTTTGTCCGCAGAAATAACAACTGACTGATCTGCGTTGAGCAATTGTTTCTCTTTCAATTGTTCGACCAGCTCTGCGCGAGATACATCCTGATCCTGCTCGCTTTTACTCAGATCACGCAGAGCCAAAGTATTATCTTTTCTGATTACCACCACCAGCGGTGCAATCGGTGGGGCCAGCGACTTGCCCACGCTGGGCAAATCAATCTGACCCGGGTTCATCAGCGGTGCAGTAATCATGAAGATCACCAACAACACCAGCATCACGTCGATGTAGGGCACCACGTTGATCTGGCTGATCGGTTTGAGGGCGGAACGGCTACTCATGGCTGCACCTCTCAGACAGTGCGAATGGGTCGCTGCGCAGTAGCGGGGAACCCATCGGCCTTACCCCTTGCGGGTACACTGGCGAAGCCAGCCATTTGCGGGAGGAGGTGCAAGGCAGCCATTCCCGCACCCATCGCTATCGCGCACCGTGTCATGGCTGCCTCTGAAGAACGTTGGAAAACTCTTCCATAAAACTTTCAAAACGCGAAGAGAGTCGAGTTATGTCGTGCGCATAGCGGTTATACGCCACCACGGCTGGAATGGCGGCAAACAGGCCCATCGCGGTGGCGACCAACGCCTCGGCAATACCGGGGGCAACGTGCGCCAGCGTGGCCTGCCCCACATTCGCCAACCCCCTGAACGCATTCATGATCCCCCACACCGTACCGAGCAAGCCGACGTAAGGACTCACCGAGCCCACCGTGGCAAGAAATGACAAATGCGATTCAAGATTATCCATCTCACGCTGATAGGTGGCTTTCATCGCCCGACGCACACCATCCATCACCGAACTGTTATCCATGCCGGCTTTTTTCTTAAGTTTAACGAACTCTGCCAGTCCTGCGGCAAAAATACGTCCCATGCTACCCGCCTCACCGCCCGACACATTGGAGTTCTGGTATAACCGGTTGAGGTCGGACTGACTCCAGAACAATTCCTCAAATTCCTCGCTCTGTTTCACAGCCAATCGAATGGCAAACATCTTCAGAAAAATATACCACCAAGACATCAGCGAAACCAACAGTAGCAACCCCATCACCAGTTGCACCAACACACTGGCGTTTTGTATCAAATGTAAAAAAGACAAATCTTTTACCAAATCCATATTTATACTTTCCATTGATCCCGCAACACTTCGGGAATACTCACCGGTTTAAAATTGCTCATCGACACGCATACTAAATGCACCTCAGCTTCGACCAAAACCTCCTCGCCGCGCATCACATTCTGAAACACCACCACGCGGCTGCGTCCCGTTTCCCTGACTCCTGCGGTAACAGTCAGCAAATCATCCAGTAACGCGGGTTTCAGATAATCCAGCTTAATCGAGCGCACGACAAACACCACGCCAAATTCCTTCAGCAGCCCGCCATTGGTGTAACCGTAACGCTCCCGTAACCACTCAGTCCGTGCCCGCTCCATAAAGTTCACATAACTGGCGTGATATACCACCCCGCCCGCGTCTGTGTCCTGGAAATAGACACGAATGGGTAAACTAAAAATTGACTTATGTTGACTCATCCCACAATTCCTTTTTGTGCCGACACTGCGTCTTCGAGCAAAGTGCGATCCCGCTCCAGTTCGGCGCGTAACTCTTCTTCACTGGGTAAAAACATTAAGTGGGAAAGTAAGACTTCTTTCTTCCTCATCACTTGAGGCGAGCATACCCCCTCTCCCACTGGGGTAACCAATGACTTGCTGCGTTTTTTGCAGCTTAGGCAGATGGCTAGTTAGTTCATCAGAGGGTTGGGGAGGGGGAACACTCGTTGAGCAACTCCACTCCTCCACCAACCTCGGTAGCACCAGATCGACATTCAGCGCCGCATCGCGCTTAATCGCATTCGCTTCCCAGTACAGCCCCAGTTTTTGTTTGGTGAGATGCTCCACCAGCAGGCGGCGCAATTGCTGCTCGTTCAGATGATCGAGTTGGGCAAGCAGGTTGGCTGCACGGGTAGGTTCGGTCATATAGCCTTATCCTTATTATTAAGGAGTAGTTGACCAGTCGTACAGGTGCAGTCCGGGCACTTGAGCAAAGGCACGGTCCGCGCTGACCAGCGTACAATTTTCGGCCATGGCATGGCTGGCGATAAGCAAGTCCATGGAAGCCAGCGGTTTGCCCAGCGTTTCCAGTTCCGTGCGCAATAGGCTGTAACGTTGGGCACTGGCGGATGACCACGGCAAAATATCTACTGAAGCCAGGTAATTTTCCACGATGCGGCGCAGATCGGTATTGATGGCACGTCTGACCAAACCGAAGCGCAGTTCGGCCTCGGTGATGACGGAAATGCAGGACGACCGCTCGTTCAGGATTGCGCTCAGAGTTTTGGCCCGATCCTTGATAATGGCTGAGACGGCATTGGTGTCCAGCATCAGAAGTGCGCTCACGGCCAATCACGCTCCACGGTAGCACCGGTGTCACGCAAGTTGCCGAGTGCATCAAGGTCTTCCTGCGGAATCAGGGGCAGGAGCTGGTCACGCAGCTTGATCCAAGCCTCGAATTTCCGGTTGCGCGGACTCAAGATAACATCCCCGGTAACTTGATCGCGCCGGATTATGACTTCGTCCCCTTCAAAGCGGAACTCAGCAGGCAGACGCACGGCCTGGCTACGACCATTTTTGAAAAGCTTGGCGGTTTGCATGGTGAGGTTCCTTTATTCAACTTGATATATACCGTGATTTATACCACTTATAAGAGAAGCATTCAAGCCAAATGATCTTTAACTATACGTATCGTCAAAGTCGTGTTCACCCCGCAATCCCCGTCTCATCCCACAATTCCCTGTTATGTGCATTTCGCGGCTGCACCAGACCGAAATGCTGGTAAGCGTTCGCCGTGGCGATTCTGCCGCGCGAGGTGCGCTGCAAATAACCCTGCTGAATGAGGTACGGTTCCAGCACATCCTCAATGGTGTCACGCTCTTCGCCTATGGCTGCGGCAAGGTTATCCACTCCGACCGGGCCACCGGCGAATTTCTCGATAACAGTTTGCAATAGTTTTCTATCCATCACGTCCAACCCCTGCGCATCCACATCCAGCATGGTCAGCGCGGCATCGGCCACCTCGCGCGTCGCGTTACCATCCGCCCGCACTTCGGCGTAATCGCGCACGCGGCGCAATAAACGATTGGCGATGCGTGGCGTGCCTCTTGACCGCTTGGCGATTTCCAGCGCACCTTCGGGCGAGATGGGCAGTTCCAGCAAACCGGAAGAGCGCGTGACAATCCGCTGCAATTCGGTCACGGTGTAAAACTCCAGCCTCGCGACGATGCCGAAGCGGTCGCGTAGCGGATTGGTCAGCATACCGGCGCGCGTGGTCGCGCCTACCAGCGTGAACGGCGGCAAGTCCAACTTCACCGAACGCGCCGCCGGGCCTTCGCCGATCATGATGTCGATCTGGTAATCTTCCAGCGCGGGATAGAGAATTTCTTCCACAACGGGCGAAAGGCGGTGTATCTCGTCGATGAACAGTACGTCATTCGGTTCGAGGTTGGTCAACAGTGCGGCGAGGTCTCCGGCGCGCTCTAAAACCGGCCCGGAAGTCTGGCGCAGGTTAACGCCCATTTCTCGCGCGATAATGTGCGCCAATGTGGTTTTGCCCAGTCCCGGTGGGCCGAACAGCAACACATGGTCGAGCGGTTCTTTTCTTTTGCGAGCGGCCTCGATGAAGATGGAAAGCTGCCCGCGTATTTTTTCCTGGCCGACGTATTCGTCCAGATGCTTGGGGCGCAAGGCGCGCTCAAGCGCCTCTTCCTGATGAGAGGCAGGAGTAGCCGCGATGAGTCGCGGTTCGGAGGTGAGATTGTCGCTGTGGATCATATGGGGTTTGTCTTTTGTACTGATTATATTACGGGCGCCTTACGGGAACCTTATATCTATCATTGAAACAAACGAAAATCAAAAGGAAAATGTCCGTGAGAACTGATTTTAATTTTTCTGATATCACGATGGACGGGGTTAATCAGGTAGTTTCGCGTGTGGGGAACAATCGCGCTTGGCACAGCCAGAAGTGCCGAACCCGATTCCCTCAGCCAGGCATCCCCTGTCGCCCTGGTCAGCTCTAAAAGTTTTCGCCAATCGGGGTCAAGACTGCTCTCATCAAGTTCAATGAGGTGAATACTATCCGGGACATCTATCATCAACAACTGATATGAGTCCGGTAACAGAGCGGGGTCGTTGAGTTCAAGATGAACCAGCACTTCCAAAAGTGCCGAGGCGGGAGAGCTGGCGGTGTAAACGATCGGCGCTCCGGCATTATGCCAACGTGCCGGTGTCCGCAAGCCGCCTTGACCGGACAAATCAAGGTAGTTGCTTATTCGCCAAACAATCACGCGAAAAAGCCTTCGTCAATCTGTACCAAGGCTTCTTCGACCAGGCGGCTACCCACATCCGTTACCAGCATTTCGATTGGAGCTCGCCCCTCGAAACGCTTCATCGGCTGGCGTAACCATGCCATCGCTTTGTCTTTGTTACCGAACACTGACTCTGTTTGCGCCACAACACGGGCCAGGCGCACCGCGCGATCTGATTCCTCAACCGTCAGTCTCTCCGCGTTAGCGCGGCGATGGGCCAAGGTTCTGGGCGGGGCAACCAGATCGATTTCTTGCTTCGTCACACCTTCGGCAAGCAGGCGATCTATCACGCTGAGCGGAAGCCGGTTGTGAACCAGGTTGACCAACTCCATATCGCCGCTCGAATCATTCCGGGCGAGCAGCACAGAAAATAGAGAACGCTCACTTCGAAGCCGTTGCTCGCGGGTTGCATAAATCGCCTGGGGGGAAGCCACCCTGTTCGCGGTGCCGCTTTGTACAACCGTCACGACGCTTGACGAACCTGCCCGAGCGGCAGGCTTGCCGGCCACCGCTTTAGATGGCTTGGCTCTTGGCTTGGTCGAATCGATGGATTTATCAGTTAACACGGCGGCACCTCGTTTCGTTTTTGCAAAGTGCCGATAGTTTATAGGCAAATTGCCAAATATTCAAGTGATGGGTGCATTTTACAGGTGTGTATGCTTTGCTCGATCAGAATGCAATGGTGCGCCAGCTCGATTTTCACGCCTTGGACAGCAACTTAAGCGCTTGACGGATACCGTCCGACACGGTGGCCTCTTTAGGAAGCTGTTTGGCTGCCCAGTCGGCCTCTTTTTCGTTGTAGCCCAGCGACTGCAAAGCATTCACGATGTCGTTGCCGGAGGTTGATGCCGCCGCACCTTGCGCTACGCTGCCGCCGGTCGCCACAAATTTGCCTTGCAATTCCAGCAGCAAACGCTCGGCAGTTTTTTTGCCTACGCCGGGAATCTTTGTCAACCGCCCGGCTTCCTTGTTCGCCACGGCAGAGGCAAGATCGCCCAGACTCAAACCGGAGAGAACAGAAAGTGCGAGCTTCGGCCCTACTCCGCTGATTTTAAGCAACTGGCGGAAGGCCAGCCGCTCGTCATTGCTCAAAAATCCGTAGAGCAAATGCGCGTCTTCTCGCACGATGAGTTGGGTATGCAGCACCACTTTTTCATTCAGGGCGGGCAGGTTGTAAAACGTGCTCATCGGCACGTCCAACTCATAACCCACCCCTTGCACGTCCAGTAAGATTTGCGGCGGATTTTTTTCCAGCAGGATACCCGTTAAACGACCGATCATTGTTTATCCTAAAATTAATCCCAGTGACAGCAATCCACCATGCGTTAACATAGCGGCGATGGTAAGTTTGATTGCCTCACCTAGTTGCTGCGGTTGTGCGGCATTGCGCAACAACAGGCGCGCGGCCTGCACACTCTGGGGCAGCGCAAACAAGGCCAGCAAAACGAGCTTCGGCAGCCAGCCCGATGACACGCTCAACAAAAGCCAAACATAGGCCAGCAACACGATCAGCAGATAACCCCAGCGTGCCTGCTGCACCGGCAGCCGTGCCACCCAATGCAATTTGCCCGCAGCCTTATCGGCGGTTCGGTCGGGGAATTGGTTGATATAGAGCAGGTTGGTCACCAGCAGCGCGTAAGATAGGCCCGCGATGAACGGCGCGGCGGCAAAACCTTTACGTTGCACGAAATCCGCACCAACAGTTATTGCAAGAAACCCCGCCGTCACACACAATTCACCCAGCCCGCGACTATTCAACCGGAAAGGGGGGGCAGAGTAGGCCCAGCCGATGAATATTCCGTCAAGGCCGATGAAAAACAGTTGAGGGGCCGAACGCGCCATCAGCCAGCGCCCGGCTGCAACCACTCCCGCCAGCAAAGCAATGCCCAAATTGCGCGTCTGCGCCAACGTCAGCACGCCATTCTGAATAAAACGGCTGCCCCCGGTAAAAGGAAAAATACGTTCGGTGTTCTGTGCGTCAGTGCCGTTGATCGCATCATAGTAATCATTGAGCACATTCACTCCGGCATGCGCGAGCAACCCGAACAGCAGGGTAACCAACGCAAGCGTAAAATTGAATACAAGGCCGTCGCGCCAGGCAATCGACAAGCCAATCACGCATGCCATCATACTGGCCGTAAGAAAAGCGGGGCGAGTCGCGGCAAAATAGCGGGCGAACGGATTTTGAAACGTGGCGAGCGTTGGTTCCAATGGTTGCATTTTATATCAGCCTTCCATGCCGTACACGATAGCCTTTGGTTGCCATAGCGCCCAACCCCATGCCCGCGTGCGCATGGCAGATAGCACAGGCCAACGCATCCGCCGCATCCGGGCTGGGCGTACCTGACAATTTCAACAGGCGCTGTACCATATCCTGCACCTGCTCCTTTTTTGCGTGGCCATTACCCACTACCGCCTGCTTCACCTGCAACGCGGTATATTCCGCAACCTGCAAGTCGGCCAGCACCGCCGCACAAATGGCTGCACCGCGTGCTTGTCCAAGCAACAATGTAGATTGCGGATTAACGTTGACAAACACTTTTTCGACTGCCACCTGCTGCGGTTGATGCAGCGCAATCACTTCACTTAACGAATTCAAAATAACTTTCAAACGCTCGGGCAATTCCCCGACCGGAGTCTTGATGCAGCCGCTGGCAACATAACACAACTGTTGGCCTATTTTATCGAGCACGCCGAAACCGGTGATGCGCAGGCCGGGATCGATACCCAGAATTCGCATTATTCTTCTATTACCGCCGTAGTATAAACTTCCTGAACATCGTCCAAGTCTTCCAGCGCATCAATCAGCTTCTGCATGCGCACAGCGTCATCGCCGGTAAACGAGACTTCGATGTCGGCCTTCATGGTCACTTCCGCCATTTCAGGTTTAAAACCTGCCGCTTCGAGCCGTTGCTTCACATCAACAAAATCATGGGGTGCGGTAATCACTTCAAGACTTCCATCTTCGTTGTTGATGATATCTTCAGCCCCTGAATCCAAAGCCACTTCCATTAAAGCATTTTCGTCGGTGCCCGGTGCGAATATCATCTGTCCGCAATGCTTGAACAGGAACGCAACAGAACCGTCCGTGCCCAGATTTCCACCGTACTTGGTAAAGGCATGGCGCACATCGGCCACAGTTCGAGTCTTGTTGTCGGTCATGCAGTCAACCATCACCGCTGCACCATTAATACCGTAGCCTTCGTAGCGCAACTCAATGTATTCGACGCCTTCCAGCTCACCGCTTCCACGCTTGATGGCTCGTTCCACATTGTCCTTCGGCATGTTGTTCGCGTAGGCTTTTTCCATCGCCAGACGGAGACGTGGGTTACTTGCTGGATCACTGTCACCCAGCCTTGCTGCCACCGTAATTTCCTTGATCAGGCGGGTGAAAACTTTACCGCGCTTGGCATCCTGCTTCCCTTTTCGATGCTGAATGTTTGCCCATTTACTATGACCAGCCATGTCGTTTCCCCATTAGTTACATCTCTCAGCCTCTAAGCTGTGAGAACCTACATTCAAAAGACTTGTTTAATATTATCATTTTTGGACGCATAACCCCAGTTCATCACTGGAAAACTGAAAAGTGAATTTACAAATTTAAAATACTGCCTACTTAGTTACATTAAGATGTGTGAAAATAGCATCTGCAAATTATCCAATTATAAATTATCAACTCACAAATAAAGGTGATCCATTGGCACAACCAAATTTTCAATTCGAAAAACGACAAAAAGAATTAGCACGAAAAAAGAAGCAGGAAGAAAAAAAACTACGCAAAACTGAAGAACGAAATCAGTTGGCTACTGAAAATCCTGAAATACCAAGTGTTAATCCTATTGTTCAATAAACCGCATTCAGGTGGACTATTTGTTTGTAAATGCGGCTACTTGTTTCAATCCAGAATACCTTCGCCGGCTGTTAATGTTAGCTACAAAATGCAAAAAGCCGAGATTACTCGGCTTTTTTCTATCTCTTAACTGAATAGGTTTATTCGTCTGCAACTTCAACTGGCAAAGCTTCAGCTGGACGGTCAAGCAATTCGACCAAAGCCATTGGAGCGTTATCACCTTTACGGAATCCAAACTTGAGAATACGCGAGTAGCCACCATTGCGAGTAGCATAACGTGGGCCAAGTTCATCAAACAACTTAACCACAATTTCACGGTCGCGCAGGCGAGCAAAAGCCAAGCGGCGATTAGCTAAACTGGGATTTTTACCCAAGGTCAAAATAGGCTCTGCCACACGACGCAGTTCCTTTGCCTTGGGCAGGGTTGTTTTAATAACTTCATGACGCAAGAGTGAAACAGTCATGTTACGCAACATAGCCAAACGATGGCTACTGGTACGATTAAGTTTTCTGAGTCCTAAACGGTGACGCATGATTATCCTTTCTTACTACTTTTCTCTAGGCTTTGAAATTCAGCTTATTTCTCAACAGCTGCAGGCCAGTTTTCCAATTTCATGCCCAGTGACAGGCCATGTTCAGCCAACACTTGCTTGATTTCATTCAGCGACTTACGCCCCAGATTCGGGGTACGCAATAAATCATTTTCAGTATACTGAATCAGATCACCTATGTAATGTATGCTTTGCGCCTTGAGACAGTTAGAAGAACGTGGAGTCAACTCCAGATCGTCCACCGGTCTAAGCAGCATCGGATCAACTTTCGGTGCCTGCGGTTTTTCAACGGGTGCAGGCGTACCTTCCAATGCAGCAAACACAGCAAATTGTTCAACCAAAATGCGTGCCGCGTAGCGAATCGCTTCTTCCGGATCAATGGCTCCATTGGTTTCAATGTCCATAATCAACTTATCCAGATCGGTGCGTTGCTCAACACGTGCACTTTCAACGGCATAACTAACACGGTGAACCGGGCTGAAAGAAGCATCCAGCGCAATGTGTCCAACTGAGCGAGTTTCTCCGGGAATCTGACGCGCAATCGCAGAAACATAGCCGCGACCTTGCTCAACCTTAATTTCCATGTCCAGTTTGCCACCCGCTGTCAGGTGAGCAATGACGTGGGAGGGATTAATTACTTCGGTATCAGCACCCGTCGTTATATCACCTGCAGTAACAACGCCAGCGCCTTCCTTCTTCAAGGTCAGAACAGCTTCGCTGGAATTGTGAAGTTTAAGCACCAACCCTTTCAGGTTAAGCAGAATTTCTACAACATCCTCTTGTACTCCGTCTATAGAGGAGTATTCATGCAGAACACCTGCAATCTTGACTTCAGTAGAAGCAAATCCAGGCATGGAAGACAGCAGGATGCGACGCAATGCGTTGCCCAGTGTGTGTCCATAACCGCGTTCAAAAGGCTCCATCACCACCTTGGCTTGCGTGGGCGAAACTCTTTGTACATCAATAATACGGGGTTTCAGAAAATCATTCTTTTGCATATCCGGCTCCGCTTGGATTACTTGGAATACAACTCAACGATAAGATGCTCGTTAATCGTTGCAGGCAATTCAGAACGTTGTGGCTTAGCCTTAAACGTACCCTTCATAGCTTTCACATCAACCTCAAGCCATTCCGGGAAGCCACGTTGCTCGGCCGCTTGAACAGCAGCTTTAATACGCAAGTGAGCGCGGG
>Ga0364859_10131_pt1 | contig 53100 bp, 38 predicted proteins | sample ExccelAu500001D3_FD_206911 | JGI IMG/M metagenome (GOLD analysis project Ga0364859, IMG submission 206911) | Enriched cells from Trout Bog Lake Hypolimnion, Wisconsin, USA - BchlTB.Aug20.5000.01 .D3 | ecosystem: Environmental > Aquatic > Freshwater > Lake > Hypolimnion/Profundal zone | place: USA... | reverse complement strand
GAGTGCAGAGCCCAGGCTGCCCAGGTCATGGTGATTGCAAACCCCTAAAATCTTCACATTTTTGCCGTTCAGGAAGAATCCGCTGTCGGCCCTGAACGCGATGGTGCGGATGCCAAAGGTGGTGGTGTAAGTATCCTTCAAATCTTTCCCTTCATAAACCCGGGTCACCAGTTTATAAAGGTTCGGATTAGCGATATCCCACAGCTTGGGTGAACTGACCTTTATGGAACTGCTTATGGTTATTTTTGAATCACCTTCCGCCCTGCCGGATTCTGTCTTTGATGCAACTTCCTGACCCGTATTGTCAACAATCAGGGAAACGATTTTAAGGTTTGCCTTCGTTTTAGTGTCGTTTGAAATGGTTGAAACAATATTCACAGTTGCCTCTTTTGCCGAAACCTTTGGTGTGGTCACCGAAGTTCCCCACTGACTCACATAAACCGGCGAAGTGGTCACCAGCCAGACATGCCTGTAAATTCCTGCGCCCGTATACCAGCGAGAATCGGGCTGTTTGGAGTTGTCGACTTTTACGGCTATCACATTAGCCCCTTTTTGAACATAGGGGGTCATATCGTACTGAAAGGTGGCGTAACCGTAAGGTCTCGTCCCAAGCGGGTGGCCATTGATGTAAACCGTGCTGTTTTTATAGGCGCCATCTACGACAATAAAGAATTTCTTTCCGTTTACCTCCGGAAGTTCAAAGTTCTTCCGGTACCAGCCGATTCCCCCGGGAAGCAATCCTCCCTGGTGCCCCGACGGGTTGTCGGGTCTGAAGTTTCCTTCTATGCTCCAGTCGTGCGGAAGGTTCAGTTCGCGCCAATTCTGGTCATTAAAGGTTGTTTGTTCGGCATTGGCAAGATCTCCCAGGTGGAATCTCCAGCCGGCATCAAAATTTTCGCGGCCGGAAGATTGCGCAGATAATCTGTTGTTTACCATGCAATACAAAAGGAAGAGGACTAAAAGGGTAGTTTTCATTTTTTTATCTTTTCGATTCGTTTGGCATCAAAATTTAGTCATTCCATGAGACTAATCTGAAACTTCATCTTTGACATTCCGGAGTGAGTGGACTGAAAAGCATATTTTTGCAGGATCTGTCCAACCATATTTGGCAGAAAGAACTTCAAAGGGGTTATGTCTGATTGCTGCTATCGCATCTTTTGAGCTGCGATCAGGGCGGAACCCGTAAGAACTATCCTCAAACTCTGCCCCGTAGATCGGTTCAAGGGTCATTTTACAAACGGTTCGGGCAAGCCTGTCTCTTTCAATGGAAATACCCAAGGGGATATCTCCTCCGTCGACCCTGGGGACCATCACGCGCTTTGCGGGCTGGGGCATACCAAGCTGTTTGTTCAAATCTTCCCCGATTTCGTTGAGATTGGTTTCAACTCCAAAATCTTCTACATTTGCAATGCTAACATTGTCAGCTAACAGCTCTCCTTGTACAAATGCTTTCTCACTCTCAAGATTCATAACATCCAAATCTTACTAACCAATATTCTTTGAAACCTAATTTAAAGATATCCGAAACCCTCAGCAACTGTAAGACTAAAACTGTCCTGTTAGGGTTTCCCGGGTTCAAGTGCTACCTCTGATCTGAACACAATACGATCTTACTCCGGGTATCCGTTGACTTGCAAAATGGATCACTCATTACATTTTACAACAATCTCATTTTCTGCACCTAAACTCGTAAAAGCAAGTACTCCTTTTGCATCCGGTTTAGATTTCTTCAGAATATTTCTGTTGATGAGAACCGAATAGCCTTTTGTTGGATTTAATCCCCTGAGGGCATATTCAACTTTTCCGTTTCCGGTTGATTCCCGCCAGCTGAACAGTGAATCATGCTTCTCAATTAATTCAATTTTGCAGGCATGGCTGGAATTAGCGGTAAAGGTTTCTGTTGGCTCGTTTCCAAAGAAAATTGCGACCTTATTCTTCCCGGGGTTGACAGCAAATGGCTTGGAGGAGGAGACAGAGAAATTTCCCGTTTTTACGGTTGTCTGATCCGGTTTTAGTTTGATCCGGTAATTCTTATTCCGAAGATTGTACGTTACTTCGGTTCCGCTCAGTTCAGACGTAAGATGCGGTTCCAGGAAAAGCCTGTTATATTGCGGACGGATGCCATAAATATTGCGGTACAGCCCCACGATTGCCATGGCGTTATTGGCAAGAATATCTTCCCCCGCACCTGTTTGCGAATTCCTCAGGTATCGCTGGTGTGCAAGCCCATCATGCTCGTATTTGGAAATTACATTCTTGATATACTTTACCGCGATCTCAGGATTTTTTTCAGCATAGCACCGTGTACCCAGCTCCGCCCATCCCAGGAATAGATCTCCGTTTTCGTAATTTGGCCAGGGATAGTTGACATTGAGAAGCCCTACACCCTCTTCATACGGGAAATAGCAGGAAGGCCAGATAAACAGGTTCTCTTTTTTGTTCAACTCCTCCATCTGTGTCAGAATAGCCTCTTTTCGCGAGGGGTCATCACATAATCCATATCCGATAGCCATTAGATTAGCCACACTCACCAGGTTATTGCCATACACCGATCCGTCTTTCTCGCGCCAGTGGACATACCATTTTTTATCGGGATTCCAGAAGCCTCCGTCCGAACTATTTTTATTAAAGGCTCTCTTCAACTTATTAGCCAGTGATTTATACTGCTCCGACATGATTGGGTCGCCCAGAAGATTTTCCAATTCCGACCAACGATCCAATGCTTTATACATCAAGGCATTGATCGTGGAAACTTCATACGAAGCCCAGACAACATCAAGCCAGTCGGTCCCTTTTTGCTCCTTACGGGTATTTTGTATGACCTCAAAAAGTCCGTTCCCGTCAGAGTCGCGCCGGATCATATAGTCGAGAACCTTTTCACACGCCGGTTTAAATTTTCGCAGCCAGGCAATATCACCGTTCATATCGAACTGTTCTGCAACATCAATCGCGTAGGCAGGCTGGGAGTCAAGCATATAACCCCATTGACACTCATAATAACCATCTTTGGTAAAGGTATTGGGCATTGCATCCCCGGCGTCATGGTGCCACCGGGGCAATACCCGGCCGTCGGGCAGGATGGCATGGTCTTTTTCGTATTCCAGCGTTTGTGAAAAACCACGGATGTACTCCGGATCATCAATCGCCAGACCGAAAAGTGCAAGCCATTGCTCCTGAAGTACTGCATACCCGGTCCTCCATCCGTTTGACCCGTAAAGATTCTGATCCACAACCGAATAACGGGCTATCGTATTCAGTATCTCGTTAACCGAAGTTTCATTGATTCCATACAGAGTGCCCCGGTCATAAGCTTCGTTGTACTTCAATGCCCGAAGCGAACAGGTGATATTAACCGCAGATTTTTTCACCGAAACAGGTGCAAAAACATCACTTCCGTTTTCGACAAACCGGTGAAAACCATATTTGGTCTTTATCTCCCTATCGGACCAGGTTTGTACCACTCCAAAAGCCCCATTTTTCAGATGGGTAAATGATGCCGCCGGATCACCGTTTTTATCTGTTTCAGAAGTGATCCGGAAACACGAATTAGCATTCCTGTTCCAGAAAGTCATCCCGGATGCATGGGTTCCATAAGTATAATTCTCCTTCTCCAGAAAACGGCACCAGGCTACTCCCCCGTTATTCAGAATCGCTCCATCCCAGGTCTGCATCAAATCGAAGGTCCAGGCCGGCAGATAACTCTGATCCATGGTTCCGTCATTCAAATAATTTCGGTTGATTTGCCATCGAACCGAATTCTTCAGAATGGTAAAAATCCAGGATTCCTCAATCGCGAAAGTGCTTTTGCCATACCTGATACCTTTTATCTCAACTATATTTTTTGCAATACTGACCTTTGGAATTTGGGATGATTTTGCCGAAGTAAAAGTCTCAGAGCCCTGTTTAAACCCGGTATAAATGCTGTTTCCATTGCTGACGACCTGGTTGTTTTGAATCTTCAGATTATCTATTTCACAACCTTTATCACATTTCAAACGGATGGAAACAGTGCCTGAACTGTCGGACAAAGAAACGGAATTTGAAGTCTTATCATATCTAATCTCCGGACTAAACTTTTGAGCATTAACAATGAATGACCAACATAATAAGCTGACAATCAAAATATAATTTCTCATTTTTTCAGTTTTTAGAGCAATTGTCATTAATCGGGTCAGGGAAACAAGCCCAAATGAATCAAATTAAAATGTAAAATGCAAGTAGCGAAATGCAAAATTTGAAACTGCATCCGGGGTCAGAACCCTGACTCAGTTATTAAAGAATCTGATTTTCAGATTTTGCATAACGAATTTTTCATTTTGAATTTACTTGTTTGGCAGAATCAACGGCAGGTTCAGAAATGCCAGTCCTATACTCCGGCGCATATGACTCGTACTATTTCCTCCGGGAGCATCATAAAATACCGCCAGTTGGTTCTTAACCCGTATGACTGAAGGGAGTCCGATACAGCGATGAGACCAACTGCAATTTTGCCCGTCAATCACCACTGCTTTGCGGGCAGGGTCCCATTTGTTCAGATCCTTTGACCAGTATACCCATACGGCATCGGTATATTCACCATCCTTATCCAGCCCGATATGATTGGTAAACAGGAACCAGGTCTGATTGGTCTCCTCAAAATAGAGAGAGGTGTTTTCAACCTGTTCTTCCGGAGGGACGATAGGTGCGGGATCTATCATCCAGGGTCCATCCAGATCTTTGGTTCGTGCAATACAAATGGTACGTTTAACTGTAAAATCAGCAGCAGAAAAAAACATCAGGTATTCCCCTTTGTTTTTCACGATAAACCCCGGAGATGCCGTTGAACTATAGAACGAATGCGCTTGGGGCTTAAAAGGGATGATATCTCTTCGTTTCAGCCATGGGCCGAAGGGAGAAACTGCTTCAGCCTTCATATTTAAGTATGGGAATGAGGGAATTAAATTTGGATGGGGGGAAACATTGGGAGTTCCCAGATAGAACATATGCCATTTTTTACCATCAAAATAGGTGGTTCCATAGCTGGCACTCTTTGAATCCGGTTCATCCTTCTTTCCCAAATGAAGGATCGGCCCCCCCTTTTTCCAATGAACAAGGTCTTTGCTGGTTGCTACAGAAGCGAGCCATCCCGTGGGTCCGGCAGCATCATAATGCATGCAGAAAATCGAATCATTTGCCTTAAAAACCCACAAATCACGGGCTCCCAGGTAATCACACGAATCGGGACCGCCACCGTAGGGCATCACGATTCCAACATCTTTGGCATCCATCCGGAACTTACATTCAGGTCTTCCATCCTTGTACTTAGAACTGCAAAGGAGAAGGAAAAGAATTGGAAAAATCGTTATCCTGCTCATAATCAATTGGTTTTATCAGATTAAAATGTTATCAGTTGTCCACTTACTGCTTCAGGGAACCATCGCGGACAAGTTCCGGACAGAACAGGCATTGAAATAGCCCAGGGCTCCATTACTGATGTTTGAAGTCGGGTTTGCCGGGGATGCAGACTGTCCTCCTTCCCGGCCTGAAGTTCTGAAATATTCGTAGACCCCTTTGTCTACCGATTCAAGCCATACGGTAACGACATCACCTACAACAAGCTTATTATCAGTGTCCAGTGGCCGGATGACGTAGTTAATTGTTTTCCCGGCGTTCAGTTGATCGTCGGTTACATTGATATCATTTTGCTGTTTGTTATTTATAAAATACATCAAACGATAATAGTTACTGATATTTGCAGGGTCTTGAAAAGATATGGCAGGAAAGATTTCATTGCCAAACAGGCTCTTTTGAAAATAAACGGAAGCGATTTCAACTGGTTCAGGCATTGTTGAACTTGCTGTATAGGTTTGCCCGTCGATTTTTACCAGAAGATTGTATGTTCTGCCTGGTACCCCCTGCAAGGCTAAAGTTGAATAAAGTCCGGGTGATCCTTCTTTTAATTGTTCGGAATGGCCGGTGTTATCACTGATGACAACTGTTGCTCCCGATACGGCAGGATAGGTGTTTGAATCGTAAAAATTTACCGATTTTGAGATTTGAACACTATAGGGTCCCTGGTGGTCATAGATGTCCCCCTGAATCACAATCTGGGGTGATGAGGTTCCCAGATCAAGTTTGATCACCTTTTTACAAGATGAAAGAAAACAGGATAAAACAACTAAAACAATCAGTATGGGTATATTTTTTCGCATCCGATCAGAATTTAAAATTGTAGGTAAAAGACGGCACAAATCTGAATAGGGTGGTTTGAACAGCCTCGGTTTTTGTAGGATCGGTTTTACTATCCTGAAAGGTGATACTATACGGATTATCGTGCCCGTAAGCATTGTAAACCGAGAAAGTCCAGCTCGATTCGAAGGTAGCAGTTTTTTTCCTGATCCAGGTTGCTCCAACGTCGAGGCGGTGGTAGGCTGGCATCCTGTTTGCATTACGATCACCGTAATAAAACATGGTTTTACCATCAATTTCGTATTTTCCTACCGGGAAAGTAACCGCATTTCCGGTATAATAGACCCAGGTTGCCGAAAGAGCCCAGCGTTTGCTTAGCTCGTATATTCCTACCACTGCAACATCATGGGTACGGTCATGGGTTGCAGGAAACCAGGATCCGCTATTTATCTGACTAAATTCCCGCTCAGAACGCGAAAGGGTATAGCTAATCCAGCCATTGAATTTACCATATCTCTTTTTCAGGAACATTTCCAAACCGTAAGCGCGCCCTTTCCCAAAAAGAATCTGGGATTCAACATTCTCATTCAGATTGAGTTCTGCCCCATTTTTATAATCAATCTGGTTCTGAAGGTTTTTATAATAGATCTCGCCCGAAAATTCATATTTGTTTTCGTTCAAGTTGTGATAATATCCCAGCGAAAACTGATCGGCAATCTCAGGCTTTACGTTATTGCTGCTGGGAATCCATAAATCAGTTGGGTTACCTGAGGTTGAATTGGAAAGCAGATGAAGGTTTTGGGTGTTCCGGGCATAGGCTGCTTTCACCGAATTTTGCCTGTCAACCACATATTTAAACGTAGCCCGCGGCTCAATATTCAGGTAAGTTTTTACGAACTTTCCCGAACTAAAATTTGTGCTGTCTGTAACATTGCCAATTAAATCATACTTATAAAAAATGCCGGGGCCTATCAAACTGAAAATACTGAGTCTTGCACCGTATTCGACACTGAACTGGTCAGAAAAACTATAAAGGTGCGACAAATATAGCCCGTTCTCCCAGGCATATTTATTCGTGAGACTTTTCAGGCTCACATTGCTGCCGGCAGTTATAACACCGGGGATAATCTGATGATATACCGAATTAAAACCAAATTTCAGAGTACTTCTGGTACTGGCAAAGAACTGAAAATCCTCTTTCAGACTAAAATCCTGAATCCGGGAGATAATGTTCAGGCTCACCCCGCTGTTGATATTGATTTTATAGTCATAGTTACTGAATATCAATGAAGTATTTGAAAACATACGATCTGAGAACAGGTGGTTCCACCGAAAAGTTGCGGTGCTGTTTCCCCAGTTAATTCCGAATGTATTTCCAAATCCCAGGACATCTTTCCCAAAATATCCGGAGAGGTAAATCCTGTTTTTGTCGTCAATTTTATAATTGGCTTTGGCATTTAAATCATAGAAATAGAGTCGTGACTTATTCAGTGCCGTGTCATGAGAAAGTTTCAGGAAAAGGTCTGCATAGGTGCGTCTTGCCGAAATAATAAACGAACCCTTCTCTTTGACAATAGGGCCTTCAACCATAAGGCGGGATGAAATCAGTCCGATCCCGCCGCTGACCCCAAACTTTTTGTCATTGCCATCATTCATTTTCAGATCAAGTACCGATGACAGCCTTCCACCATATTCTGCAGGTTCGTTCCCTTTATAAACGGAAATATCCTTGATGGCGTCGGAGTTAAAAACCGAAAAGAATCCCATCAGGTGTGAGGCGTTGTATACGGTTGCCTCATCGAGTAAGATTAAATTCTGGTCTGCAGCGCCCCCTCTGACCGTAAAACCGCTGCTTCCCTCTCCGACAGGCTGGATCCCGGGTAAGAGCTGAATCGTTTTGAGGACATCTTTTTCTCCAAACAACACCGGGATACTTTTAATATCCCGGGTATCAAGTTTTTGGATCCCCATCTGGGTTTTGGTAATATTTTCATCCTTGCGCCTTCCATAAACGACTACTTCATCCAATTCTTTGGATTGTTCACTTAATGAAAAATTGAGCTTCAATGATTTTGTGAGCTTTATTTGCTGATTCTGAGACTTATATCCGGCATATTGAGCAGTGATCTCATAGTTCCCGGCCGGGAGTGTGAGTGAAAAAAACCCGTATGAATTGGCTTCTGCTCCTTTTGCCGGCAGCTCTTTGACTGAAACCGTTGCTCCAATCAGGTCTTCACCCGTACGGGCATCCTTTATGTAGCCCATAATGGTCAGGCGGGTCTGCGAAAAAAGAGAGGCAACAACACCTATGAATAATAAAGCGAAAATTCCGATTTTTTTTCCCATTCCCGTATTTCCAATAGTTGAATTTAAATGCAAGCTGTTGAGAAGGCTTCTTCCCTGAATTGTGGTGTTACCGGTCTAAAGTATCAATGAAAGATTATGGAACTACTTCGAGAGTTACCACCAGAACGCCCGTTGCTTTTCCTATCTGAGGTGATTGGGCCGGCAAATCAGAAACAAAAACGGCAACTTTCATGAGTGTAGGGGCTAATTGCAAAACAATACATTCGCTCATATAATCCATTATCCCAAGAAAACCCCTGTCAGAGAAACTCAGTGTATTTACATTTTTGTAAGTTACGCGGGTTGAGGAAATCCCATCGGGGGAAGATGCAACAATAAGGTTTTTACTGTTGTTGAGCAAAAAGGTAAGACTGGCAGGGGGGGTATAAGGCGTAGCGTAAGTCAGTGCCATGCTGTCCGTTAACTGAGGCGGAACATTCGTAATGTTGTTTGCGGTGCAATAGGCCAACCCCGCAAGTGCTCCCCCTCCGAGGTTATTGATGGTATACCCTCCATTACTGAAAAAGATAAACTGATCGGTATAAGCCAGACTTAGCTGAAGACTCGACAGGATACCGGACTGAAAATTATCCACTACGGTCATAATGGAATCAGGGGCAGCCAGACTGATTCCATAAGAAGCACTTATACGCCATGCTTTACCATTCACAAAAGATGAACCCCCGGTTAGCATGTCCATTTGCGTCATGGTTGGAATGGTAACGGTTGCAGAAGTTGTCCGTTCTCCTCCGGGACCCAGCACCAGAAGAGAGACCTTATAGGTTGTTCCATCCTTTGGATACGCATGAGTGATTGCCGCACTGCTGTATACGATGGCACTATCCCCATCTCCGAAGTTCCATTTGTAGGCACTCGAGTTGGTGGTTGAAAGATTGAAAGTGACCACATTATTTGCAACACTCAGAGAGATTGTCGCAGTCGGCAAAGGAGTGACGGGCTTGCAGGCTTCAAAAAAGATTATCCCCAAAGAGAGTAAGCCGACAAGTTTGAAATACTTCTTCATAAAATAAATACTATTAGACTTAACCTCGTTAAATTTTACGGAGCAAATCTAAAGATAAAAATGGAGGAATCAAATCAACCGGCAGATGCACCGACTGGTCAGAATCAAGGCTGTATCCATCATTTAACCACGGCTAATCTTCAGTCATATTGGCTGTTTTAGGGTGCAACATGGTTAATTGCAACAAAACCGCAGCAACGACAAAAATAGCCAGTAACGCAATATCTCGGCTTAAGTTACCCGAATCAGCCGATTTACCCAGGAAGGTGGTAATTAATGCCCCTGTAGAAATACCTGCAAGATTCATCAATCCATATCCGGTTGCCCGGTATCGTGGAGATGCAAACTGACATAAAATAGGCATGCAGTTTACATCGAAGATCCCAAACCCAAGACCAAAGAGCGAAGCTCCAATCATGATCGGAAGGAAATTATGCCCAAATCCAATCAGTAAAACTGAAGGAATGGTCAGGGTCAAACCTAAGGCACCCGTAAAAATCCGACCGCGCAAATTCCGTTGAATCCATCTGTCAGAGATCAATCCTCCGGCTAAAACGCCCAGGAGTGAAGACATGGCCATGGTAATCGTCGCCAAAGGCCCGGCGTGTGACATATCGATGTGCAGATTATTGGCAAACAGGGTTGGCAGCCAGCTTTTGGTTGCCCATCCGGGCAGACTTGGTGCTGAAAAATAGAACAGGATCACCCAGAAGGAGATGTTGCCCAGCAATATTCCCATCCCTTTGAATAACTCCCGGAACCTTTTAACCAGGGTATGCGTAAGGTCTCTGGTGACAATATAAGCTTTCTTCTCTCTCAAAAAAAGAATAAGGATGATACTGTAAAGAACCCCTACTAATCCAAAAACATGGAACGTGGTTTGCCAGGAGAAGTTTCCGGCGACTGTTGCCCCGAACCCCCCTAGAGCCTGTCCAAGGTAGATACCGGTCATGTGCAATCCAACCGCCACTGAACGGGTTTTCCCCTGATGATAGTCTGCAATAAGTGCCAGGCCGGCAGGCATATAAAACGCCTCGCTCACCCCCATCAGTGCACGCAGTGCATAAAGCTGGTCAAACGTTTTGGCGAAACCCATGAGCATAGTCACGGCAGACCAGACAAATAAACTCCCCACAATCATCCATTTCCGGTTCAGCCGGTCGGCAATAATGCCCGAAATAGGGCTCATCAGGGCATAAATCCACAGAAATATAGCCATTAACCGCCCAAAATTGGCGGCTGTTTCCAGTTCGGCAATATCGATCATCATGGATGGTTTCATGGTTGAAAGCATTTGCCGGTCGAGATAATTCAGGAGTGCTACTACCCACAATAAGCCAACAACCAACCAGGGATACCACTTTTTTTCTTGCATACGGGTTAAATAAAATTTATAGAAAACGATTATTGCACAATTTTAACGAAATATTATTGGACTTAGAAATCACTGTTCGTGGCCAGCGGCTGGCTATTAACGATCACATCCACAAGATAGTAATCCATATAACCAGGGATTGGAATAAGGATCATTCTACGGGCAAATGACAGCCAAAAGCCAGATGCAATCAGCCAGAAGCGCGCTTGGTTCATTTCACATATCTTTCAAAGAATTCATACATTTTTGCCTGAGTAAATTCATTTACCCGCAACACCGCATCCATCGCGTGAGGCCAGAATGGGACTTTAAAGTACACATTCGGAACTCCCAGGCTATCAAGCTTTGCCTTTAGCTGATCCGACTGACTGACCGGCACAAGGTCATCAGAAGTGCCGTGGAGGATCAATGTAGGCGGGCTATTCTTATTTACGTATTGGATTGGGGATGCCTCTCTGTAAAGGCCGGGCATTTCATTGTACGAATGGTTAAGAAACCTGGTTATCAGGGGTTGATTCCTGGCATAATCTGTGGTAAAATCAACAGGGCCATAGATATCAACCAGTGCTTTTATCCGGTGGGTACTTTGGGGAACCAAAGCAGTATCTCCGCTAATCCGGGGTTTTTTCCACCCGTAAGCAGCCAGGAGTGCCAGGTGAGCACCGGCAGATCCGCCGATCAGCGCAATTCTGTCGGGATCATAGCCGTAATTTTCACCATGGTTAAAAAACCACTGAACAGCATCAGTAATATCTTCTGCACAATCAGGGTAGAACCCGTCTTTCAACAACCGGTAGGAAACGGTCGCGGTCATGTAACCTTTTTTGGCAAACGCCATCAGATAAACCATATAATCTGAACGCTTTCCGTGACTCCATGATCCACCGTGAATAAAGACAAGCAAGGGTGCCTTTTTTAAGACGTTTTTAGGTTTATAGATATCAAGCTGAAGTGATTTTCCGTTGATATTCTTGTATTCTATATCTTTGAATTGCTCAACATCAGGGGGAACCGGCGGATTCATATCCACCAACTTCTCCAGGCCAATACCAACGGCAATATATCCCGGCAACGTAAAATGATAACCAATCGGAGGGCTTTGTGGATTCATGGCAGACCAGACGCGGGGTGTAATCAGCAAAATGATGCAAAGACCCACGATAACCAGCAGTCCCTTGAGAATACGCTTGATAACCTTCATGTTAATCAGTTTAAGTATTTCATGAAAAAATCGGTCATCTTTGCCTCCGAAAAACGATTGACCCTTTCGATAGCATCCATCGTATGAGGCCATAACGGAACACGGTAATAAACATTGGGAACACCCAGACTATCAAGCCGCGATTTTAGCAGATCTGACTGGCTTATCGGAACTGTCTGATCTGATGTTCCATGAAGAATCATCGTTGGAGGATTGTGTTTATTCAAATAGTGAATCGGGGAAGCTTCCACATAAAGTTCCGGGGCTTCCTCAAACGATTTGGCCAGAAATCCGGTTACTGTCGAATTTGTCCTGGAAAACTCGGTTGTAAAATCGGTAGGGCCATAAATATCCACGACTGCTTTTATGGAATGGGCCGAACCGGTATTAACCCCGGTATCGGGTGGAGTCATCTGCTTTTTCCAGTTGTAGGCAGCCAGTAACGCCAGATGCGCACCTGCCGAACCACCGATCAGCGCGATCCGGTCAGGATCATACCCATAGGTTCCCCCGTTTTTATAAAACCACTGAACGGCATCGGTTATATCTTCGGCGCATGCGGGATACGGAGCATCATTCAGAAATCGGTAGGAAACGGTGGCGGTAACATACCCCTTTTTAGCAAAGGCAATCAGATAAACCAGGTAATCAGCCCGATTACCGCTTCTCCACCCCCCGCCATGGATAAAAACCAGCAACGGCGCTTTCGTGGAGAGGTTTTTCCGTTTATAAATATCCAACTGAAGCGATTTCCCGTTCACATTCTTGTATTCAATGTTTTTAATTCCCTGAATATCCTCCGGAACGACAGGTCTTCTGTTGATCATATGTTCCAATCCCACCCCGATAGCCAGATAGGTCGGGGTCAGAAAATGATAACCTACCGGAGGCTGATCCGGATGCAACGCAGACCACACCCTCGGTGTAATCATCAGTAATACAACAATTACCAGGGCAGATGCCAGTCCGATTAAAAGACGATTAACAATTCCGGATCTCATTTTAATACGATTTGATTTTTTTATCCGTTTTTTGATTTAGCAGTGTAAAGACGCACAGCTGTGCGTCTCTACGGCAATGCATCACTTTCACCGTGCGTCTCCACAATGTATTATCGCTGATTTAATTCTGTTAATATTTCTTTCAGATTTTTATGAAGTTCAGGACCTGTTTCGGGTCCCATTGAATTTCCTTCACCATAGGGAGCGCCATCCTTTTTATAGGTGAACGGGGCTTTTTCATCCCACTGACTTTTTGGGACGATATAACCAATTTCATCATTGGCCAGACCGAAGATAAATTTGTACTTGCCTTGCATCATCTCCCTGACACATGGTACTTCTACCGGAGAGATCTTGTAATCCTGACCTTCAGGAGCCTCGATACCACCATTGATAATTTCGGGATAAACCTCCCCAGGAATGGTAGCAAACGAAAGTGGCCCGATTTTAAAGACTGAAATCTCCGAGCGGACCTTCATCCATCCGGTAGTACCCCGGTCAAGTATGCCAAGAGCAGTTCCAAGCTCAAACATTTTATTGTCAATAGGTAAATACAACGTTTTAACAATTAAAGAGATAGCTGCAGTATCAATTTTTTCAGCCGGTTTTTCCATTGCATTCAGAGCCAGTAATGCAAGTTGTTTCCCCTGGGCTTCAGCCTTCTCAAAGGTTGGTTCCTTAAACTCCTTCCCGGTGAACGGATCTTTGATTGCAAGCCGTGGATGGGTGGTCATCAGTCCGCCAACCGCACCATTGATATAAACAGCGACGCCGCCAATACCTTTTTTCGCCAGACTGTCTCCTTTAAAAACCCCCTTTTCAACCCCTTCGCGGACATAATGAGGGAAATCTGAGGAGATCAGTAAGTTCTCGCTCCATAGCGTTTCCGGGTGGTCGGCCCAGGCAACCAGTGAACCCAGTGTCGTTCCGTTTTCCTTGTCGATGGCCTTGATCAGACGGAGACCTGAATCAAAAACCTCAGGTTTCCGGGTATCAATCAGCAAATTAGCAGCACCTGTCAGATCCTGTGATATCTCTAGGCTTGCCGGACGGATATTTTTTACTGCTGAAAGAACTGATTTTACAACCTGGGCTTTCACATAAGCCATATACTTCTGATTGATACCGCTTTTAAAGTGAGAATCACCCCATAGGCCAAGTAAGTCGGCACTTTCGTGAGTATGGGTGGAGGATACGATGGTATAGGTTACTCCTGCCTCGGCAGGAATTTGCTTCCGGATATCGATAATATCATCATTCATAAATCCGATGGCATCAAGTACGACAATCGCCAGACGGGTTTTACCATCATCGACGACCATGGTCCTGGCCCAGACATCATCATGTATCCCGTTGGCAGCCCTTGAGTTACCAAATCCGGCAATCCATACCCCATCAAAAACACCGTTCCCGTTCCCGTCGGTAAACGTATCGCCATCTTTTGGATGATACTCGGCATCTTTATTTTTGTCAATCCAGCGGTCAGGGACCTCCGGGGTAATCGGAAAGGCGGCAAACCCTGCTTTAAGGGCTGAAGGTTTGGTATTTAATATCTTTAGATCAGCCTTATAACCCGGATTCCGGTCTTTCAGGTTTGAATGAAACCAGAATAAAACTCCGATTATCAATACGAGGATTAATAGCCCCAGGCCTTTAAAAAATGTTTTCATAAGTTGAGTTTTTACAATTGTTTCAATTTTTATTTATCCGTATAATATTTTGTATGATAAAATTAAATGGCTTCTAAATCTCTAATAAATTAGTGGCAATCCAAGCTTTCGAACTATTATTGCAGCATTCAAATTACCAGTTTCATTCAGTACAAAACCACTTATTTTTTGTAATGCTCTTCCCTTGCATCATCTTCATCATCCATATCGGGACCTTTCTCAATTTTACGCCAGTCGATGGTTTTGTGATACTTTTTCATAGCCATCTGGGGATCAAAGATCCGGGGATCGTTCAATTCAAGGGTATAAGGAGTATAATCAGGATTTGGTGTAAAGAAATCCTGAAGAAGTGAGGCGGTTGCATCAAACTGATTGACATAATTGACATTCAAAATGTTGTAGATAGTCTTGAGGATTGATCCGAAATTCGCATGGGTGTGTGATACATATCCTTTTTTCACGTATGGCCCCTCCATCATCAGGATTGAGCGGTGGGCGTCGATATGATCTGATCCTCCTTGCGGGTCATCCTCCGTGATAATAACCAGCATATTTTTCCAATACCTGGTTCTTGAGAGGAAATGGAGAATCCGGCCTACTGCCAGATCGTTATCTGCCATAAAGGAGTTCGGATAAAAATAGCCGTCTTTGGGGCGGATTCCGGCACCATGGTCATTGGGAACCTGCATGGTCAGCAGGGAAGGTAATTCCTCTTTCCCTTTGATCCACTTATGGGTGAACTCCTTTTCAAACTGATCCATCCGGTATTGGTCGGGAATATTGGTGTTGAATCCTGCATAATTATGACTGGTACGGTTAAAAAGTGCTTTTTGCATTGGGACCATCACCAAATGGGCTCCGCCTGTGTTTGTGTCGAACCACTCTTCCCGGTTATGGGCTGTTTCATTGGCTTCCCCAAAATTATAAAAGGAGACTTTGGCCCGGTCGAGAGCCTCCCACAACCCGCCGATTTCGCCATAATCCTCCGGATCCATACTTCCTGTGGTTCCGGGGAAGCGCCTCCCAGGGGCTTTTGAAAAAAGCATGGCTGTTTTTGACACATTCCCGTTAGCCTCGACCCATTCGTTTGGAATTACTCCCATCATCCAATGATGTCCATAGAGTGAGGCATCACTATCGCAGTAGTAATTATCCGAAAAGGAGAATTGTTTGGCCGCTTTAATATGATTGGGGCTAACCTTGAGTTTGGGAAATTTTATTCTGAAGGAATCGGGCAATGTATATTCGATATTAACGCCAAAACGTGCCAGTGTACTGTCGCCTGCGGCTCCTCTGAGCTGTCCGAAGACCTCATCGTAGGATCTGTTTTCCTTGGTGATATAAACGATGTATTTTATTGGTGAATTCCGTAATCCGGGGGCCGGAGGAAGCGGGTTTTCACCGTCATCTGAAACAGAAACGATTTTAAAGGTATTATCCATGGTCAGCCTGGTATACGATGCCAGCTGAGCTGCATCAGGCGTGTGTACGTTCTGAAAACTACCCAGCTGTATATCACCAATATAGTCTCCCTGTGGCGGGGATACAAAACCCTTTCCCCCATTTGGACCTGCACCAAGTCCACGGGTGCTGGTGATGTAAATATCCTGATTATCCCTGGAAAGCTGAACACGGGTAGCTCCCCATCCGGTAGGGATCAAACCTTTGGTGACCTTTGATTCCACATCAATGACTGCTACGGCGTTAAATCCAAGCAAGGCGACAAAGAGAGTTTTTTCATCGTTACTCAGGGTCAGCCCGAAAGGGAGCAATCCCCGGTATTTATCAATCCGGGAATCGACCCGAATGGATATGTCGCCCAGAAGGTGATGATTTTTATAATCGATAATGGAGATATTGTCATCCGTTGCATTGGAAACGTAAGCATAGTGGTTTCCGACTGCTACGGAGTTGGGACTTGCCCCTCCAACAACCTCGACCCCGTCGATCATCTGACCGATCTGATGACCGGTCTTGTATTTATCGGTGACTTTATTGGTGTTCAGATCGATGGAAAACACACTCATTGCCTCCGGACTCAACGGGCTTCCTACCCCGGGGATTTTGCGCCCCTCTACGACTGTTCCGTTAATCGATTCTTTGGTATTGTCTCCGTAAGGGTGGTGCGAAATCATCAGAGAGTCGGCATTTTCAGGGGTTGCACCTTCGATTAGCGGGTAGGCGTACATTCCGACATTCGCCACAAGTGCAGTTTTCCTATCCGGACTCAGGGCCAAACCAAAAGGGAGTCGTCCAACCGGGATCGAAGCAGTTATTTTTTTGGTAGCCAGATCAATCCTGACCATCCTGAAATTAGCCCGGTCAAGAACCAGCAGTTCATTTTTGGCGTCATTGAATACCAGGTCAGAAGTAAAACTGTCATTGAATTCCTTGCCATCCACAATGCCGTTTAAAGAGATTGAATCGAGGCGGGTTAATTTTTCTATGTCATAAATAATAACTGCGCCATCATCGCCGCCACTCAGGTATACCGTTTTAGAATCGCTTGCGAAGGCAACCCCAAGGAATGAACCATGAGACAGGGGTGATTTGATTTTGTTATCGTAGCTCGGTACCCTGGTGGCATCCATAGACTTCAGATCAATAATCGTAATTACCCCGTTGTGGAGCGTCACCGCTTTTTTCCCGTCCGGGGCAACCGCCATTCCAAACGGACGTTTGGTAATCCGGATAAACTGACCAGCCGGATTCAGAAAACGGCCACTTGCCAGGATGGAAGTCCCGGTTTCATTGATTGTAGCAAATTGATTACCTGCAGGGACAGAGAGGATATCCACCTGTTTTTGGGAGAATCCATTATTACCAATGGACGCAAACAAGAAAAGTAATACAAAACGTGAAAATAATCTCATTGTTTATCTGTTTTAGTTCAGGAATGGAACATCTATTCAACTGAAAATGTCTTTTAAAAAAATTCATTAATTGCTGCAGGCTACTGGCTGTTCGCGGCTGGCCTGATTGCATTTCCCTGGATATTTTTTATTCCTAACCCTGTTCTCAGGAGTGAATTCACAATAACTAAAAAAAGTTCTGCCAGCAGCCAGTAGCAAGCCGCCAGTTGCATCTTTTAAAATTTCATGGTCTTCATACCAGACATCCCGGATCCTTTAATTCGTCATAACCTGACAATAAAAATCTGTTGCTTTTGATCCTTCGACCCCTCAGCAGGTATCAGCCTGTTAAAAGCAATGGTTTTTTCATCATCCGACCACACCAGATTAGAGGGTGCAGTGGCTGTTCTGGCAGTAATTCTTCGGTATCTCTGTTCGAAAGGACGGTCAGAGACCTCGGTAATCACCAAACTATTGTCCCAAATATAGGCAATCCTTTTGTTATCTTTACTCCAACGAACTCCGGACTCGACATTTGAGGGATGTTCCGTAATCTGAACCGGTGCTCCTCCGGCCGGTGAGATCAGGAAGATCTGCTGAATCCCGTGTTTATCTTTGGCCTGGAAGGATATATATTTCCCGTCGGATGAGGAGCGGACAACCCCTCCGCATCCCGGAAATTGAGTGTCTGCCGTATGGGTCAGCCTCCGCTGAACAGTTCCTTTGGGAGGCATCGGAAATGAGGTGCGGGTTCCTTCGAGCGGGCCGTATTCTCCGGGGACATTTAGTGAGTCGGGGATGTCAACGACAAAAAGCTCATCAACAGGTTTCCCGTTCTTATCATGTACCTTTCCGATGAAGGCCCTGGCAATCTGCATGGTTCCATCAGGTTTCCGGTAGCCCGGCATTCCAATCCAGCTGTCCCCGGCGGCATTGCTGATCTCGTCACTTCCCGGTTTGGGATCGGGAACGACCCTTACCACCACAGCACTATACCATGTCCCTGCCACCGTCTCATCCGGATCATTATGGCGAAGCACCACGCGATGGCGTTGGTTGGATACTGCGACTGTCCGTAGGTTCCATTTAACACCTGTCGAATCTTCCAGATGCTTCATGATGGCATCGTTATAGGTATAGCCCACCCAGTTGCCGTCGCGGCTCCATTCGTGACGGTGAGTCCCGCCCCTGAGCGCTCCCGGAGTATAAGGGTAAGTGATGTCACGGGCATCCATGAGGATCGGAACATTAGGTTGATTATCATTCACAATCACACCGGTTCTGCGCCATTGCTGGTAAGGGTTCTGCTCGGTACACACAGGTAGTCCGTGGATGAAAATCACCTTGTTTTCAGACGGGTGATAACTGGCTGCCCCTGCACCCGGGCCATAATCATGATTGTCAGGTATACCCATAAGAACCTGTATTTCACCGGTTTCGATATTTATCCGTTCAACTGAAGGACTTCCTCCGATTCCACCTACGCCTGTACGGGTATCATAAACCAGCCACTTCCCGTCCGGGGAAAAGTTGTCGTTATTATCCAGATCGTGATTCTTGGAGGAATCGTTCGTTAACTGAATTTCCGGCTTAAACGATTCCGAAGTGGAGCAGGCTCCCAAAGTCAGCAATGCAATGATCAGTTTATAGTTCACAATACTAAGTTTTTAATCGGTTTATAATCTATTTTTTGGTATGTTGTTCGCGTTCAATATCTTCGTCATCCATGTCAGGCCCCTTCTCTATTTTTCGCCAGTCGATGGTTTTATGATATTTCTTCATCGCTTTTTCGGTATCAAAGACCCGTGGATCATTCAATTCAAGCGTATAAGGAGTGTAGTCAGGTATCGGGGTAAAGAAATCCTGTAATAACGAAGCGGTCACGTCAAACTGATTCACATAATTGACATTCAGGATGTTGTAAATCGTTTTCAGGATCGATCCGAAGTTGGCATGGGTATGTGAAACATATCCCTTTTTCACATAAGGTCCCTCCATCATCAGAACCGACCGGTGGGCATCGATATGGTCCACGCCACCCTGGGGATCGTCTTCGGTAATGATGACCAGCATATTTTTCCAGTATTTTGTTCTCGAGAGGAAATGTAAAATCCGCCCTACAGCCAGATCGTTGTCCGCCATATAGGAATGGGTGTAATAATAACCGTCTGCCGGTCGGATCCCGGTACAATGGTCGTTGGGCACCTGCATGGCAATGAATGACGGCATCTTTTCTTTCCCCCTGATCCACTTGTCGGTAAACTCCTTTTCAAACTGTTCCATCCGGTACTGATCCGGGATATTCACATTAAAACCGGCATAATTCAGACTGGTCCTTTTGAACAGCGCTTTTTGCATTGGGAACATAACCAAATGGGAAGCACCGGTTTTTGTATCATACCATTCATCGCGCACATGAGCCGTCTCATTGGCTTCCCCAAAGTTGTAAAACGGAACTTTGGCCCTGTCGAGTGCTTCCCAAAGTCCTCCAATCTCGGCAAAATCCTCGGGATCTATTGCACCACCGGTTCCTGGCCACCGTCTGCCCGGGGCTTTTGAGAAAAACATGGCTGTCTTGGTGGTGCTCGCATTCGCTTCGACCCATTCGTTGGGTATCACCCCTACCATCCAATGATGGCCATGAATCGAGGCATCGCTGTCACAATAAAAATTATCCGAAAAAGCAAATTGCCGGGCTGCTTTGATATGATTGGGACTAATCCGGAGGTTTGAAAGCTTCCTGCGCAGTGAATCGGGAAAAGTATATTCACAATTGATGCCAAATCTCGCCAGGGTGCTGTCTCCCGCTCCACTTTTCAGCTGGCCGAAGATCTCGTCGTAAGATCGGTTCTCCTTGGTGATATAAACGACATACTTAATGGGTGATTTCCGCAACCCGGGCAAGGGAGGCAACGGATTTTTAACGTCATCGGCCATGGTTACACTTTTAAAGGTGTTAGCGATGGTTTGCCGCGTGTAAGCTGCCAATTGCGCTGCATCAGGCATTGGCACTTTCTGAAAGCTTCCCAGCTGGATATCAATGATGTAATCGCCCTGAGGTGGCATTACAAAACCCTGACCACCATTGGGCCCCGCGCCAATTCCGCGACAGGTGATGACATAAATTTCCCTTTCGTCCCTGGAAAGCTGAACACGTGTTGGTCCCCACCCCGAAGGGATCACCCCTTTGGTGGTTTTCGATTCAACATCAACAACGGCAACAGCGTTAAATCCAAGCAAGGCGACATAAAGTGTCTTCTCATCCTTGCTCAGGGTGAGCCCAAATGGCAGCAACCCCCGGTATTTATCGATTCTCGAATCGACCTTAATTGGAATGTCGCCCAACAACTTATGATTCCTGTAATCAATAATTGAAATATTGTCGTTGGTTGCATTGGAGACATAGGCATATTGTCCGCCCACTACAATGGAATTAGGACTTGCTCCCCCAACCACTTCGGCTCCTTCGATCATGTGACCAATCTGATGTCCGGTTTTGAATTTATCCATCACCTTATTGGTTTTCAGGTCAATCGTGAAAACACTCATGGCATCCGGATGTAGCGGACTTCCCACTCCGGGGATCTTGCGCCCTTCAATAACCGTTCCGTTGATGGATTCTTTTGTATTATCGCCATACGGGAATTGCGAAATCATGATCGAATCAGCATTCGCCGGAGTAGCACCTGTAATCAGCGGATACGAGTAAACTCCCACATTTGCTACAAATGCGGTCTGACGATCAGGGCTGATTTTCAATCCAAAAGGCTGCCTTCCAACAGGTATCGATGCTTTGATCTTCCTGGTAGCCAAATCGATGCGTACCATCCTGAAATTCCCCCGGTCAAGTACAAGCAATTCATTTTCAGGTTCGTTCAGCACAAGGTCTGAGGTGAAACTATCCTGGTAATCCACCCCGGCCACTTTCCCGTTCAGCGAGATGGAATCCACCTTCGCAAGGTTTTCGATATCGTAAGCAATCACAGCTCCGTCATCTCCGCCGCTTAAGTAAACAGTCCTGGAATCCGTTGAGAAGGCAACCCCGAGAAATGATCCATGGGAAAGCGGAGACTTAATTTTTTTATCGTAGCTCGGAACCCTGATGGTACTCAGCGATTGCAAATCAACAATGGTGATCACCCCGTCATGCAGGGTTACCGATTTTTTGCCGTCCGGCGATATTGCCATTCCGTAAGGGCCACCGGTAATGCGTACCGACTTACCGGCAGGAGTTAACAACCGTCCGCTGGGCAATACGGAAGTACCACCCTCATCCAATTTTGTAAACTGATCTCCTGCAGGCACTGTCAGGATATTCAATTTATTTTGCGAAAAACCTTCCAGACAAAGAATTGATATCAAGACGAGACCTAAAACCGGTAAAAATAATCTCATAAAGATCTAATTACTTCAAATTCAGATATTTCATTACCGCTTCATTTCCCGTTAAGGCATTCGAAGGGATCGGATGTTCGGACGTGAAAACCCTTAATTCATCTTCAGGCAGAATTGTAATAAAACTTTCGTCAAAACCGTTTTTATAAGGAATCCTGCCAATATCCAGTTTAAGGTGGTGAGCCAGAAATGTATAGGCAACCGACCGTTTATTGTAGCCATAATCATGCACCTCAGCCGGGAAATGGACATTTTCAATCCGGTTTTCCCCGTTAAAAAGTGCATAAACCTTTTGAATATAAGGGTATTCCACACGTGGGGTGTTTCTGGTCCAGTCGCTGCCGTCAGAGATAAGCAACATCGGGCGCGGAGCACAGAGGGCCGCTATCTCCACATTGTTGGTCTGGTGATCCTTGCTCCTGTGTATGGGCATTCCGCTTTCGCAGTTACATCCGCCAAAGAAGTGGGCCGAAACCATCACTACCGGTACTGACACTTTAATCCGTTTATCAATGGCCGTAAGAATGATGGTTTGTGTTCCTCCGCCTGATTCACCGGTAATACCAATCCGTTCAGGATCAACATCCGGACGCGACAAGAGATAATCCAATACCCGTTTACTATTCCAGGTCTGTAATAACAAGGCAATCGGAATATCGTGGGTAACCTGTTTCGAATCGACATATCCGACCATGTCGTACACAAAGACTATGGCGCCCATACGGGCAAAAGCTGCGCAACGGGTCTGAACCTCTGCCATCAGACGCCGGTTTTTCCAGTGACCGTGAGGACTCAGAATAGCGGCGTTTTTCTTCCCCGGTTTCAACGGAGAGTAGATATTACCTGTAACATAAAATCCCGGAAAACTCTCAAAAGCAACATTTTCCACCATGTAACCCTCGCCCTTGAAGGTGCCGTTAACGATGAGTTTGAAATTGTTGTCAACCTTGGGCATTTGGTTGAATTTCATCCCCTCCAGAATCCCGTTGCGGACCACTGCCGCCCGTTTCTCCCATGATTCTAGAGTGTTCCACTCCGTGGCAAATTTCTTCATCATCAGATTTCCCTGATCCTCAGTCCAGTAACTATCCCTACACAAGTAATTCTCCTGTGCATATCCTTGAATAGTTAACCCGGTAAGTAAAAACAGGCAGAGGTATTTTAAAGATTTAAAGATTTTCATATCCATCTTTTGTATTTAGTTAGCAAACAGATTTTAAGGGATCCTGAACCGTTGAATTCCGGAGAATTTAATCAGCTAAAAATATAATTGCCCGATGCCAAATACTTCAGCTATTTTGGATATTGCACATTAAATTTTAACCTTAAAACGTTTACTTTTACACCGAATTTAAATCAGGGCTTCAAAAATTTCAAACCGACAGCTCTTTTTTCATTCCCAATCTTTAAAGTAATCCTAAAGGAAACCATAGCTATGAAAAGATTCAGCCTTGTTACCATGATCGTATTGCTCTTCAGCAGTATGCCGAATACCGCTTTCTGTCGGGGAAAAGAGGGTGCCATTATTCCGGCTCCGGTATCAATCACCTACCAAAAAGGAAATTTCACCTTCTCCGGTAATACCAGAATCCTGGTATCGCCTTTAAACAGTGAAACCAGACTTTCAGGAGACTTTCTGGCACTGCTGGTTAAAAACCCATCCGGGTACCAGCTTCCGGTTTCGGAAGGGAAAAAACAATCCGCCGGATCGGTTCTGATGATTCTTGATGAATCGGTCAAAAACCAGGAAGGATATAATCTTACCATCACACCAAAGGGGATCACCATCCGGGCAAAAACGGCAGTCGGACTGTTTTATGCGGTTCAATCGATCCGGCAATTACTTCCCGTGGAGGTTGAAAAACCGGTCCTGTCAAAGGGAGTTCAACTTTCTGTCCCGGCCTGTGTCATCGCAGACGAACCCCGCTTTGCCTACCGCGGTATGCACCTTGATGTGGGGCGTCATTTATTTCCGGTCGCGAGCATCAAACGCTACATTGATATGCTCGCTCTTCACAAGATGAATACTTTTCACTGGCATCTCACTGAGGATCAGGGGTGGAGAATAGAAATCAAAAAATATCCAAAGCTTACCCGGATTGGGGCATATCGAAAAGAGACGGTTGCCGGTCTGATGAAGAGGGCAAATAATACGTTTGACGGAAAGCCTTACGGAGGTTTTTATACGCAGGATGAGGTAAGGGATATTGTAAAATATGCCGGATCGAAATTTATTACAGTTATCCCTGAGATCGAGATGCCGGGACATGGTATCGCGGCACTCACTTCATACCCCGAATTATCCTGCACGGGCGGGCCATTTGAAGTACGGAAATTATGGGGAGTCGAAGATGATGTTTTCTGTGCCGGCAACGAACAGGTCTTCACCTTTCTCCAGGATGTATTGACTGAAGTGATGGAGCTCTTCCCGTCAAAATATATCCACATTGGTGGCGATGAGTGTCCTAAAAAACGGTGGGAGAAATGCCCGAAATGTCAGAAAAGGATGAAAGATGAAGGGCTTAAAAACGAAATGGAACTTCAAAGTTATTTTATCCGGCGGATAGAAAAATTTGTGAGCTCCAAAGGGCGCACTATTATTGGTTGGGATGAGATCCTCGAAGGGGGACTGGCTCCGGGCGCAACGGTCATGTCATGGCGCGGCGAGGAGGGTGGCATCGAAGCCGCCAGATCGGGTCATGATGTGGTGATGACACCCGGCAAATACACTTATTTTTGCTACTATCAGTGCGAAAAACATGATGATCAGCCTCTTGCACTTGGCGGTTATGTCCCCCTCGAACTGGTTTACGGGTACAATCCAATCCCAAAAGTACTCTCTGCTGAGGAGCAAAAACATATCCTGGGACTCCAGGGATGTCTCTGGACCGAGATCATTCCCACCCCTGAGATTTTGGAATACATGGCTTATCCACGCACATTTGCCATTGCCGAAACCGGCTGGACCCCCGAAAACCGGAAGAATTTTGAAGACTTCATCGCCAGGCTGAAGGTTCTGGATAAAAGATATGACGCGATCGGAATTAACTATTACAAAGGGGAATACAGGGACACGAAAATTGAAACGAAAAAAGAGAAATAAGTTAAAATAATTTGGTATATTTATTCATCCTTAGAATTAAGGATTGGCTGATAGCATTCATTCCAATATTAAAAAAAGATGAAAACCTTACTTTTTACCTCATTTTTAATCCTCACGACTTTCGGGTTGTCGGCACAAACCATCCTGACCTATCCGAATAATGCGCTGGTTGCCGGAGATTCGTTTTCGTTCCAGGAAATTCAATTTACCGATCCGGGAAACTCAGGTCCGAATCAGATCTGGGATTTTTCGAAAATTCAGCTTACGGGAATAAATCCGGTAAGTGCCATTCATACGCCATCTGTTCCAAAGATGGATGGTGCAGGAGATTATAATCTTTCGCTGGTTGAAAACGGGTATGAATATTTGATGAATTCTTCTGAAAAAGGGTTGGAAGAGCATGGTTATTCGAATCCTGACCTGAAACTAACGCTTAAATATTCCGATCCGGTGTTAAAGATGAAATATCCATTCTCCTATGGAGCACAATTCACCGATCATTTCATTGGAATTGCCTACTATAATGAAACGAACACCATTGATTTCTTCGGCGATAACGCGGTCAGTGCAGATGCCTTCGGTACCCTGATTTTACCGGACCGGGTAATTGACCATGTTTTACGTGTGAAATCGATCAAGACAGGGGTGCAGGTAAATATGTGCGGGACCACCAATATCAACATCGCCAAATACAACTGGTATGCAACAGGTTACAGATACCCGGTAGCCAGTATCACCATTGTTGAGAATACCCCGGGTGTAGGGGCTGCCCAGATTATAAAGACAGCATATCTCACCACGCAACAGCCGCTGAAAAACAGTCCCGTTGTGCCGGCCAATCTGGCTTCTTCGGCAACTGATCCCAATAAGGCGATTACAAAACCAGAGGTCTCGGTTAATATCCTGCCAAATCCCTTTTCGGATCAACTGACGTATAATTATTATCTGAATGAACAGATGTCTGTGTCGATTGAACTGTTCAGCATCTCCGGTAAAAATTTAGCCTGGATTGTAAAAGATCAGCAACAGCTCCTGGGGTTGCAGACCGGAGAAGTTATTGCCTCAAGATACGGATTAACGCCCGGGGTTTACTTCCTTCGGTTTACCTTTGACAAACAGGTAGTTATCAGCAAAATAGTTAAGATATAAGATTTTTGACAGTGCCCGCGTCTGAGTGGTTTGGATTTGCAATCCGAACCACTCAGACGCGGGATTTTCAATCCAGTCAAAAACGATCTACGTAACCCCAACTTTAGGAAAGTCATTCTAGGAAATTACTTAATCCCGCTGGATTACAATTCCACACAAGCTAAATAAAATCAGTGGATTGACATTCTGATGCTCAGACTATGCCAATAATATTTTCGCCGGAATTCCAAGTCCTTTATATAAAGATTTTATCATACGGTGTTAGTTTTCTCTTCCCAATCACTATTTCACTTACACGACTCTGGCTTTCTAAATATTGTACAAGATCCGCTTTGGTCATCCCCATTTGTTCCATCCGGAATTTATTGCATCAACAGGATCAGGCGGGGCTATTTGAAAATGTTTGATCTCCTAAGATTCGACTAAGGTTACGAGCAGATCCAATTCATCACCTTGACGTGCATCCTTTATTGATAAGAATAGAAACATTTTAGATCTTACCGTTTATTCCCTTCCGGCTGCCAGTGTGCCCACATCGCGGCATAACCGGCAGTGAGGCTGGTAATTTGTTTTTCGAAGTGATCGGAAAGGCGCATCACGAACAATTGCCTGACACCTGCCCGTTTTGATCCAAACAGCAACCACCGGCCATCAGGGGAAGGTTCAGGATGGTAGTGCAGGGTCCCTTCCACAGAATGGGTGATCTGTTCCACCTTTCCGGACAGATCAACCTGAAAGAGTTCGACATTATTTCCAACCAGGGCAGTATAAAAAACGGACTGTCCGTCAGCCGACCACACGGGTATATCACTGCTTCCTCCATGAAAATCATACACATCCAGAAACTCAATGGACCCTTTGTACCCTCCGCGATCGGCGATCTTTTTTAATCCGGAACCATCTGACCTCACAATATAAGGATTGGACTCTGTATTCCGGGCGCCACTGACAAATAAAAGCCACTTCCCGTCCGGGGACCACTGAGGACCAAAATTAAAGGGGTTTCCGGTATCAATGAGACGGGGATCCGATCCGTCAGCATTGGCAATGAAGATATGGTAATCGCGGTGATAGGCTATTCTTTTCCCATCGCGCGAGGCGTTAAAGCCATAGGTAAAATCTTTGGATCCTTTTGTCAGATCTGTTTTATGTCGTCCATCCAAATCCATGCTGAAGGGATGGGAGATCTCCCCGATCAATGCGGTAAACCCCAGCCTTGCCGGGTCATTGGGCCAGTAGAACAAACCACCGTTATAATCGCTGACCCGCTCAACGGCACTTACATTGGTTGCTTTTCCGGTAGCCAGATTAATGAGATAATTATCATAAAGCACTTCACCCTTGATGTTCCTGAATTCTTTGTGCTCCTCTTCCCATCGGGCATTTTCCGGATTTTTCCACATCCTGCCCACAATGGCTGTTTCCCCATCCGGTGACCATCCCACAAACTGGGTCATAGTATCGGGAGACAGATTCAGTTCCTCTTTTAAAATGGTTCGACCCGTACCGTCAGATTTCACCAGCATTGCACGCATGGTACCCACATTGGCCTGCCGTCCGCCGGGCAGGTTGGTCCGCAATTCGGTGTAGCCGATCAGCGATCCGGGGAAATCATTTGCTGAGGTCCTTTCGGAATTTTTGGAATTGGCAGATCCCCCGTTTTTGAAGAAAACGCATCCGGAAAATAAGATCAGGAACATTCCTGACACGGCCATGATTAAAAATGAACTGAGGGTTGGCCTGATTGTTTTCATAATCATCGTCGTAAAAAAAGATAAGTAAATCGTTTAGCGGTAAGCGGGTTCAGAAGGTCTGGGTGCACCCTCAAAGGTGAGCTCAATGACATTCAGATAAGGGTCAGCGGGATACTCCGGCATATCATGGAGCCACACCCGGTCGCCTTGCTGCTCTATCCGGGCATACTGGCCTGTGGCAAGCAGACAGGCCGATTTAACTTTACTTCCGCACCAGGCGAGTGGAACAGTTGAACCTGGCCACCGCTGAATCATCAGGTATACCTTATCCCCTACCCTGGTTGCCATTCCAAGATTCGCGGCAATGATCGGTGAAGGGGCAGCTCCGTAGATCGCTTTCCCGTTAACTTTCATCCACTTTCCAAGGGCCGTCAGAATTTCGACCTGCTCAACAGGAATGGTCCCTTCGCCATCAGGGCTCACATTCAACAGAAAATTACCCCGCTGAGAAGCACACAAAGCGAGCAACCTCAACAGTTCATGGACTGGCTTATAATTGCGGTCATAGCGTGCATATCCCCATGTCCGGTTCATGCAGAAACAGGATTCCCAAGGCCTTGACTGAGCGGCAACAACATTTTCAGGCGTCGAAAAATCACCGGGAAGCCCCGAACGGTCGTTGATCAGGATATCGGGTTGCAGTTTTCGCGCCATCGCCATGAGTTCCCTCGAATGCCATGCCAGGGTGTCATTGGGATTCATCCCGTCATACCACAGGATATCCACCTTCCCGTAATTGGAGAGGAGTTCATGAACCTGCGCATAAGCCTGGGCGGCGATTAATTTCATGGTAGCTTTCGAAACCGGTTCACCGAGTGGCAAGACTCCCGGAAAATGCCAGTCCATCAGGGAATAATAGAATCCCATGCGCATCCCGGCAGCATGACAGGCATCGGCGAATTCTTTGACCAGATCGCGTTTTGCACCTGTTTTAACGGAGGTGAAAGCGGAGACTTTGCTGTCGAAGAGGCAAAAGCCATCGTGATGGCGGGTAGTCAGAATCACATATTTCATGCCGGCCTCTTTGGCTTTGGCAACCCACTCCTTCGGGTTGAAATCATGCGGATTAAACTGATCCGCCAGTTTTGCGTAATCGGGAATTGGCACATGTTCCTGGTACATCAGCCATTCACCGCGTCCAGGAATGGAATAGACCCCCCAATGGATAAACATCCCGAACCGGGCTTCCTGCCACCATGCCATATCGGGATGATCTCTGCCAGTCTGGTTTTCTGAAGCCTTTAAACCGGCAAAGGTATAGCAGGTCAAAGCCGTTATCGCAAAAGCAATCAGAAATAATTTAATTTTCATAATATTATGGATTAATTGGCATTTATCGTGTCAGGGATTAAATATGGGTAGAAAATCGAAGGTTGGTCTGAGGTTCCGTCCCGGCTGGGACGAGATGAATTCTCTCAATCACATTTTCTACCCATATCCTGTGCCTGACCGCACATTGAATATCCCAAAACTGACTATTTCAGATGTTAATTATAATCCAATTTCCTCCAGGATTTTGACACAAATAAAAATCAGGGGAAATCAATGAATTATAATCATTGCTTCATTGCATCTCTCCGGACCGGCGATTACCCCCAGGTACCTTCCCATCCAATAGGGCAACAACCATACATCGCCCGGGGTCTCCGAAGAACTGCCATTGCCGCCGCCATCCAGTTCGAAATGGGTCCCGTTATGTTTCTGGACAACAACTTCAGCTGGCGATATGACCTCTTTGGTTAACCTGTTCATGAAATTCTTTGGAAGTTTCTCAATATCCTGCCGCCGGGAATTCTCAATATTCCAGGAAATATGATCGAGCGGATGTCTTTTAAGCCACCATATCGATTCTTCCAGATCAAAATCTTTAGCCCCGGTCATCGCATAGGTAAAATTCCAGGTCGGATCTTTTTCGGGACGCAGCATCTCCCAGTGATCGCGGATAGCCGCTTTGTATTTCTCCTTCAATTCATCATTAAGCGCGTACGGATAAAGGGACCAATAAGCCAGGAAATACATCTCATCGTCGGAATGATTCCATTCATCGGAGAGCATTTCAGCCCAGGTTCCTATTTTACCCGCTTCCTTCCCTTCAATCCTGCCAATCTCTTTCATCGGCCGCATCAGATTTTCGAGATAGCCATGGTTATTGAATAGTTCCAGGATCTTCTCCTTGTATTTTTCATCTTTGGTAAAATGGTAGGCAGACTGAAGAAATCCTGTGATATTGGATGAGGTTAGTTTCCTATCGCCGACCTGCGGGGGGTAGCCATTTACATAATCGGGATTCCATTTACCCCAGGTGGTAGGTTTTCCGTCCCAGTCGACCAGATACAGATTGTTTTTGTAAAGGTGATCAGAGAGTTCCGTCAGCAGTTTTTCCGCCCTTCTTTTCCACACCGGGTCATCGGCAAGATCTGCAAACAGGGAGAGGGCAAAATAATGCCCCACAATTTCATCGCTGCTGGTAGTCGATTTCCAAACCCACCCCTGATCAGTCCCTTTTCGCCAGGGTGAGCTTTTGACATCATAACCGCTTTTTTCAAAAAGATGGCGGGTCTCTTCGCTGAATGCATTGGTATAACCGGATGATTCATATCCCATTACTTCATAGGCTCTTGCAGGAAGTCCAGGAACTCCGGTGATTGCGTAAAGCCGTTCAAATCCCATCAGCGCCTCCTTGCAGTTTTCCCATGCCTCGGGATCTTTGGTAGCTGCATACCTGAAGAGTTCCGCGCCAAGGTACATCGATGTCCACAGTCCGTCATTATCTGAATCGGTAAGTGTCATTTCTGCCAGGTTTCCATTTCTCATCCCGCCGCCGGTCGAGCTAAACCCGTAACGGATATGGAATTTCCGGGTCTGTTCTTCGAGGATTAATGCCTTCTCCTCAAGGGTCATCTTTTTAAAACAAATCTGCCCGAGTCCGGTCTCTGTTAAAACAAGCACGCTCCCATCTGGTCCCGGAGCAATATCGACGACTTTATTATCAGGCAGCCACCTTTGGGAGGCATAATAATCATATTTATTCTCCTGATTCAGCCTGAAGGCTCCGCGGGCAGATCCAAACCATAACTGACCACTGATCTCTTTTACCTCCGTAATTTCGGGACAGGGAACCCTGGTGATCATCTCGCCCTGAGGGGTACCTGTGCTGTTTAGCCACCAATAACCCTGACTGGTCCCCACAACAATTTTTTCGCTGATCCTTGCAGGGGTTGCACAGGTAATATTGGTCCCCTTAAAAATAGGGATCAGCTTATTCCCCTCCGGCACAAATAAACCTATTGAATTGGGGGTGACCAGGAGGAATCTGTTTTTTACTTCGTCAAACTTCATAGAAATGACACCGGGAAACTGACCCGTCCAAACCTTTTTCCCCTCCTTATTGAAATAGACGAGGTTAGATCCGTCAGAGATCAGGAAATCAAAATCTCTTCCTCCTGCAAAGACCGCCGGTTTATGCAATCCATGTTCTATCCCAAGATTTCCGGCCCACGCATTTGAAAAGAGCGCATGATCATCGGCATAGACAAACTGGTTCTGATACGCAATCATACCGGCGAGGTGCCTCTCCGTCATGTGGCGGTAAGTCCTCACCGGCAATAACTCACCCGGAGCCTGAAACTGACCGTTATAGGGTGTCAGCAACCCCTGTGAAGAGGTAATCTGGATGTTATGATTCCGGTCTGAAGCTACCTTATAAAGGATTACCTGTCCTTTTTTATCCTGCGGGAAAAAATACTTTATGCTATAGTCCTGCAAAAACGGCTTATCCTGATAGACCGGTTGTCCTGATGTATTGGTTTTGACTTGTGACTCCTTTGAAACAGATTTGACCGAACATGAATTAGTGAGCATCATGAACAATGCGACCAGCAGCAGACAATTTTTCACTTATTTTATTTTCTGTTTTTTATAAATTCGATCAGTGCAGCCGGATTATTGGTTTGGATGCCATCGGTACCCCAACTGATAATCTTTTCCCACTCTTCCGGAGTCTCCTTTTTATCGTCAACAAAAACTTTGGCATTAATGGCATGACAGGCTTTGACAAAACTTTCGGTAAGTTCACCCATGTCTGTGGCGATGACCCGTGGCCGGAACTGTTTTTCCGTTTCTGCTATATTTTTCTCAGGTCCCGGATCGGGCATTGCGACGCATTTATAGCAGAGTTTCTGTAACTCTTTGATTTCATTCCCCCTGGATGCAGGGATATACCAGACGATATCCCGTTCCATCTCATATTTATGAATAATCGGGAGTAATTGAGGAACCAGGTTTTCTTTAAGATCCAGGTAGATTCCGACCTGGCCGCGGCATAACTGCAGGATATCCTCGATTCCCGGAATCCGGGTATTCTTCCATTCAGGCCCGGTTCTTTCCCCGATATCCATTGTTTTAATCTCTTCAAGGGTAAAGTCGCTCACCTTACCCTTTCTCCCGGGCACATACTGATCGATGGTTGAATTATGAACGCTAACAATTCTTCCGTCTTTGGTGGCCCGGGTATCAATCTCAACATAATCACAACCCAGATCGATTGCCTTCTGAATGGCAGGCAGGGAGTTTTCGGGTATCCCGATGTGGGCGCCCCGGTGAGCTATGACATAGGTATTTCCATGTCGTGGTTTTGGGAAATATTCCTGAACAGCTGCCTTGATTTTGCCGTCAGGTGTTTTGGCGGTGGCCCATTCCGGAACCGCTTTTATTGCATCCATAAAATTATGTATTACGTCCGTATGACAATCTTCGACCCATCCACCCTCTCTGAGGAAGTTCCATTCGCCGGTCTGATCACAAACGATACCGTCTTCGCGGATAAAATAGGTAATCCAGGTTAAGTCACGAAATGCGATATCCCTGTATTTTTCGCCCCCGCCAGCAGCATAAAACATGGCGGTTACAGCACCAAAGGTAGAATTGACGCCACCCCATGGATTATTGTCGGTATCCTGTTCCCCCACAACGGTAACTCCACCCGGACGTTCACTTCCCATATATTTCATGGCAAATTGGATGCATTGCTCTGCATGCTCCTTCCATTGCGGATCGAGCGCTTCTTTCTTCTCAATCAGGTACCGGGCCATATTCAGCGGGGTCCACGCATTTCGGTTATCCTCTTTCGGCTGGTCTTCAAAGAACTGAACCCACAGACTGTGATCCCTGTCCTCTGGAGCCTTTAGCTGATAGTCGGTGATCCAGCTCCACAATAGTTCACGCGTCTTTTTAAATTCAGGGTATCCCGACTCGAGTAATCCGTCAAGAAGCCTTAAAATATAAACCATATCTCCGCTGCGTTCACCCCAGTATTTCCCGGTGACGGCATCAACCCGGAATGGCCACGGGGAGTGAAGGGCATCCCCTTTCCGCATGTTTTTGGCCAGTACCTGTGCATTGTGAATTGCCTGATCGAGGTACCGTTTATCTTTGGTCACTTTATAAAGTTCAAGAAGTGCATATCCTGCAATCCCCCCCTTATCCGGTTCAATGGTATTCCTGCCGTGATCGGCATCATTCTGTGAACTCTGTTTTAACGGCCACTCGGTATAAACGCCCGTTGAACGGGTAAAATTAGGATAGGCACCTTCATTGGCCGTATTGGCTTCCCCGACCAGGTAATCCCCCATCTTCCTGGCCACATCAAGCACCTTTTGATTCGTTTTCCCCTTATATTCCCAGTATTTCAGGTAGGAGATGATCCCCATTCCGTTCTGCATGGCAGGAATAAAATCATTCCGGTAGGCCTTATAATGTTCATCCATAAAGGTAAAACAGACATACGAAGGATAACCATGTTCGTTAACGGGTGCTTTTAAATACCAGTTCATCTCGCGTTCCAAAGCATTATCCCAGGTGGTCCAGGGAGTTATCTTTGGTCCATACTTGTCATCTTCGCGGGCATCGTCTTTTTCATGATCATATACGGCATCATGCCACCCGATTTTGGTCGGCATATAATTGAAGTAGAGTTGCGCCTTAAGCTCCCTGGTGATCTGAAATGCGAGGAAAACAAGAACAGCGAAGGATAATTTTTTGAAAGAAGTCTTCATGGGCTATAATCTTTGATTCAAATTTTATTCTGGAAAATGATACTCAAAAATAGTTCTGCCTTTTATCAATAACTTCTTGAATCTTAGGAAAAGCACATTAAATATTACCATTTATTGGATAAAAGTTAGCAGAAATGAGTTTGAAGGGTTAATTCTTTATTCAGGTTAACATACAATTTGTATTTTTGGCCAAACGATCAACATTCAATTTTTAAATAATCAAGCACCATGAAAGAAAAATATGCTTCCGCTGCACTCTTCTGTTTGTTATTGACGATTCTGACAGGAAATAGCCTTTTCGCAACAACCGGTCTGGATAATGAGTCCGGACCAAAATACAACGTGCTAAATTTCGGCGCAAAAGGAGATGGTCTGACCAAGGATACCCATGCAGTACAGAGCGCCATTGATTCCTGTTTTGCCCACGGAGGAGGAACGGTGAGTTTCCCTTCCGGCATTTACCTGTGCGGAAGCCTCCATCTGAGAAGTAATATTGCCTTGTATCTCGATCATGGCTCGGTCATCCGCATGAGTAAGGACAATGAAGACTTTGATCCCTGCGAGAAACTGAATTTTAAAAATGCGGGTGATAAGGAGACCAGTTTTTTCCATTATGCGTTGCTCTGCGGCGAAGACCTTGAACACATAGCAATCCTGGGAACCGGAATCCTTGACGGGAACCGGATTAAACGGGGAGGCCCTAAGCCCATTGCCTTAAAGCGGTGCAGCCAGGTAATCATCAGGGACATTACCCTGAAAAATGCCCCCAATTATAACATCAGCATGCTTGGCACTGACTTTGTGAATATTTCGGGGGTTACCATTCTCAACGGTTACAGTGACGGGATTGACCCCGACGGTTGCAAAAACGTCCGTATTTCCGACTGTTATATCGACTCATTTGATGATGCCATCGTTCCAAAGGCAAGTTATTCACTAGGTTATCTGCGATCGGTTGAAAATCTTACAGTGACAAACTGCATCCTGGCTTCGAACTGCAATGCCTTTAAATTTGGCACCGAATCGGGTGGAGGCTTTAAAAATGTTACCGTATCGAATTGTACGGTTATCGCCCGGAAAGTGGGGAAGCCAGCCGATGCCGGAATAGCGCTTGAGTCCGTTGATGGAGCTGAAATTGAAGGGGTAACCATCACCAATATTTCGATGGCCAACATAATTTCACCTATTTTTCTGCGACTGGGAAACCGCGGAAGAGATATGGCAACGCCAAAACCGGGATATCTGCGAAATGTGCTGATCTCTCATATTACAGCCACCGGAGCCACCCAGGCTTCGCTGATCACTGGTATTCCGGGTTACCCGATAGAAAATATTACGATCGATCACCTCCTGATTGCATACAAGGGTGGCGGCTCATTCAAGGGAGATATTGAAAGTGTTCCCGAGTTAATTAAGGAATATCCCGATTCGGATATGTTCGGGGCTATCCCTTCCTGGGGATTTTATGTCCGGCATGCAAAAAATCTGAAGCTGCAGGATATCGACCTGACCCTTGAGCACCCCGAGAAGCGCAATGCCTTCATTTTTGAAGATGTGGCTCAGCTATGGATCAGGGCCGTTACAGCTTCCCGAAGCGAAGAAGCCCCGGCCATCCTACACTTTAAAGATGTGAAGCAGGTTGTGATCAGTGATTGTCCGATTCCGGCGGATCCGGCGACATTTATGACTGTTCCTGAAAATCAGAAGAATGAGATCCAATTGATCGGGAATGGAATAATCCAGTAAGTGTCTTATACTTTCCCTTCATGCAAATCCCAAATTGGGAAACACATTTCCTAATCGTTCCAGACAATATCTCTATATTCAATTGAATATTTTTCGAACAATTGCTTATTAAGATATTTCCTGGTCATTGGATTCTTTGCATTTTTTAAGAATCCTGAGAAATCGATTAACCTTTTAACCCCGACTGAGAATGAAAGTTTAATGGTGTCTGCTATCACTATTTTAACCATACAACGGTCGACTTTAATCTTTTTTCAAGTTCTGCCGGAGTTATCTCCTCCAGTGTAGCGCTAGCCGTATTGCTAAACCAACCGCAGAAAAGGACCTTCTTGGTCGCAACCGACTGCACAACTTTCCAGCAATAGGTGGGTACTGCAATTCTGCCAATCTTTTTATTTCCAAAAAATCCACCGCAGATGATGTACAATTTTTCGGTTTGGGACCATTTCCGGATCTGTGTCTCCTCCTTTTTCCAGATACCCCGGTTTAAATTCGGAGTCTGCGGAAGGCAGTTGTAATACCTGAAGGTGAGCTCATCCTTTTCGCAATCAAAGGCGAAGTCCTCGGCATTTGCCAGGTGTCCCTTGTCATAATGACTTCCTTTATAATCCTCATCTGTTGCACATTGAAGTCTCGGATCATCATTTGTAAAGTGTGAATCGGTTCGGCTGCACTGGCCTCCTCCTTTAAACAGGAAATAACTTACGTAATTTGATTCGTGATAGCTATTGCTAAAGTTTGCCTTATAGATCCCTTTATCGACAAGGATTTGTGCGTAAAGGATACCCCAGAAACCAAAGGTCAGGACAAGGATCAGGAGTGTTCGACGGATCAGTTCTTTGAATGGCATATGCTGGACATTTAAGGGTATAACCTGATTTCAAAGCATAATCTTCATATTATGGATTTTTGAAAGCGTGACTCACCAAGCTGGTAAATCTTGGCTATAAAATTAATGCAATTTATAATAGGCATCGATTCTCTGTTTTATATTTTGCCGGATATTCATCCAAAACAGGTTGTAGTCATAGATGTGAAGGTTTTTGATTCTCGCTTTATGCTCATCAGGTAAAACCTCGGTATCGACCCAAAGGATTCTGGTTTTGGGTTCAATTTCCGTACTAACTGTATTTGGGATAATCGTTCTAAATCCATTCATGATTCCCTGGTGGAGTTTCTGGGAAGCCGGCTCCACCGAAGTAGTCCAGGTAAGCGGATTGACGCAAACCGAATTTCCTTTTTCGTTCTCAATCAGTTTAGGGATCTCCCCTTTCGCATAGCTGCGCCATCCTACGTAACATCCTGTCTGATCTGGTTGTTCTCCGACCTGAAGTTTTTTGAAGGCCTCTTTTTTGATCTGATATCCGATGACATAAGCACATACGAGCCGTTTTTGGAGCGGTTTCCCATCGAAAAATTCCTGCAAAAGCCGGATGGCGTGAAGACTCCCCTGACTGTGCGAGGCGATGATAATCGGACGGTTACGGCTGTAATTCTTTAGAAAACAGAGAAATGCCTTTCGGATATCGCAGTATGCCAGGTCAAAGGTTTTTCTGGCAATGGGCGTTGAGCGGACGTAAAACGTTTTCATATTTGCCTGACGATATCGGGGTGCAAAAACCCGGCAACTCCCGTTAAAAACCGTAGCCTGAAAAAGGACTGAGCGTGAATCGGTCTCTTTGTTGACCACAGAATCTCTTAAATCCGCATTCCAGGCCGCGGTTTCAGCCTCTCCAAAGAAGGAGGTCGGATGGATGAAAAAGACATCTGCACGTGCCTCTCTTTGTTCATCTTTTAAAAAAGCGGGAATACTGTCACTGGCATCCTCCTTAAACGGAGAGGCGCTCCAACAGGAAAGATTGGTGTAATCCGGTTCCGGGCCTGTGTTCGGGGCGGCATGCCGGTTAAATTTCCGTGCCAGAACCCTTTGAAGCACTTTCCCCTGGCGGGAATATGCCGGGGCCGATAACAGCATAATTGCCAGGATAAAAATGGTAAATTGTCTCATTCAATTATAAATTGTCAATCATTTAATCCCTTTCCACTGAGGATCTGCGGAATGCACTTCTCAACCCGTGACTCCCGGGTTTTGGATTGCTTGGGATCGGAAAAATACAGATTGTAAGCTCTCTGCCGTCCGGGGGTCAAAGCCTCAAAAGCAGTTTTCAATTCAGGGATCTCATCCAGTTTATGTTGAAATTCTTCAGGAAACAGGAGTTCTGTATGTTTTTTAAAAACCACCTTTAATCCGGCCTTTTCCACCCATACAGCATTCAAAATATAGGCTTTCAAAATGGTTTCCAGTTCCACTATTTCCTGAAGGCTGGTAAAGCGAATCTGGCGGGCCGACTGCACATTCTCCGATTGCCGGATCAGAATACCATTGGGATCATCTACAAGGGCACCCTTGAAAAACAACAGCGCACAGTATTCCTTAAATGAATGTATTAAAACTACGTTGCTTTTCCCGAAGGTGTAACAAGGGACACCCCACTTCAATTCTTCGGTCAGCAGCTGACCGTCAAGAACGATCATTCTCAATTTCACCAATTCATCGTGCCACCTGGTGGTCTTGCTCAAATGTTCATCAACCCTGGGATTCATCGTGTTTATTGTCAAAGATTGTTATTCTGATTCTTAAAAATCCGCTGAATCAATTTTGGCGAGAACCGGTTTAAAGGGGTTTATCACTCATCTCAAACCGCAATGTCCCCCCCTGGGCAATCTCCGAATGTTTAAACCAAAAACGATCCAACGGAACCTCGTTCAGCCACACCCTGCGAACATATTTATTCTCAGGGGCATAGTTATCGGCTACAATATTAAGGGTTTTTTCCCCGATTTTAATGGAGGCCTTTTTAAAAAGCGGAGCACCGATCTGATACCGGTCTGAACCGGCTACCGGATACATACCCAGTGAACTCCATACGAACCAGGAGGATAATGTTCCGGCATCATCATCGCCATCAATCCCCTCGTACCCAGCCCCATATTTATTATCCAGGATCCAACGAACCCATTTCTGGGTCAGATCGGGTCGGCCAGCCGAATTAAAAAGGTAAGCCGAGTGGAGATCAGGTTCATTCCCATGCCAGTAATACGATCCCGGACTAAAAGTACCCCGTTTCGGATCGGAGAGGGCAAAGAAATCATTGAGCTCATTCACAAAATATTCTTTGCTTTTAAAAAGGGAGACCAGCCCTTCAGGGTCAAAAAACACGGCCCACCGCCATTGCAAGGCACTCCCCTCAACATAGGCGTTCGTATATTCATGATTGAAGTCGAAGTAGGTTAATTTCAAGGGTTTAAATTTTTTGACAAATTCTCCGGTGGTGGTCCGGGGCTGGAAATACTGGGTTTCAGGATTCCACAGATTCCGGTAATACTGTGAATGTTCAGCAAACATTGTGGCATCTTCATCATGGCCGAGAGCTTTGGCAAGTTTTGAGTCGGCATCATCGGCATAGGAATACTCCAGGGTTTTGCTCACCGCCTTATCCATCAAATCGTCCGGACAATAGTGATATTTCAGGCAATCGGTCATCCCGCCTCTGGGCCTGTACCCCTCTTTCCGGACTTCTATGCCAAGTGCCGCTTTACGCATTGCCTGATAGGCCGTTTCCGCATCAAAATTCTGAATTCCCTTCAGATAGGATTCCGTTATCACAATATCGGCAGAAGCCCCAAGCATTGAACCGGTATAGCCGTATCCCGACGGCCAGCGCGGAAGTGCGCCACCCTGTTCGCACATCTTCACCAGCGAAACCATCATATCCCGCTGGTCCTTCGGGGTAATGAGGGTATAAAGCGGGTGGATGGTCCGGAAGGTGTCCCACAGCGATAAATCGGTAAAATATCGAAAATCGGTGGTCTGGTGAACCTTCTTGTCAAAACCCATGTAATCGCCGTTGACATCGTTAAAGAGGGTTGGCATCTGGAGGGAATGGTAGAGCGTGGTATAAAAAATATGTCGCTGATCATCGGTACACCCTTCAATTTTTATGGTAGAAAGTTTGTCTTCCCATTCCTGTTTTGCCCTTGACACCATTTCATCAAATGAGGCACTGTCGGCCTCAGCTTTCAGATTTGCCCTGGCATTTTCTATGCTGACATACGAGATCGCCAATCTGAGTTCAACGACATGGCTTGGACTATTCATTTTAAAACTTAAGTCCGCCCCCAATTGATCTCCCTGAACAGCATCCTTTTTTATATATGATTCGGATCCTGACCACAGGCTGTAAGCCGAAAATGGCTGGCTGAACCGGGCCGAAAAATAGACTTTTTCACCTCCATACCTTCCGGCGAACGACCCAAAGGTCCGGATCGCACCTGAAACCTCGTGTTTTTCAGCATTGATCTGCACTTCCCCTTCAGTGGTTTGCCCTTTTCCCAACGAGCTCGAAACGTCGATCAGGATATGGGGATTCTCCTTCCCTGAAAAGGTATAACGGTGCAAACCGACACGGACACTGGCAGTTAGCTCAGCCATCACCCCTTTTTGGGGCAGCTTCACCGCATAATAACCCGGAAATGCGACTTCATCTTTATGCGAAAACGGGCTGAAATGCCGCTCCCTGTAATCCTTCTGACTGCTTTCTCCCGCTGAAGGAACAACCCTGAAATGGCCCCCTTCAAAAGCTCCGGTGCCAATCATCCGGGTGTGGCTGAACCCCATAATTTTATAATCTCCGTAATAATAGCCGGCTGTACTGATCACTCCCCCTTCTGCCCATAACGGGTCAAGAAAGAATTGGGTATCGGGACTCAGCCTGACCATTCCAAAAGGAACCGTTACTCCCGGGATATCATCCGCACTCGTGTAGGTGGGGAATCCTCCGGTACCGATAAATGGATTTACCCACCGTCCGAATTCGCCCGGTTTGGCTGAAACTACCATCTGACCCTGTTTTACACCGACTGTCCGCTGGTAACTAAACCAGAACCCAAAGATTACCAGGGCAATGATCACAAGAAGTGACAAAATCCCAAGCAACAGGTACTTTAATACTTTTTTCATAGAAGTTAATGAATTGATGTTTTGATCGTAAATAAATGTCATGCCACCGCGAAGACAATTGGATTCACTATGGATAAACTATATTATTCCGGGAATAACCGCATGAGTACGACCCCATGCCTTGGAACCTGTGCCTTAAAGCTTTCGTTCGATCGTCCAATATCCCTTTGCCGCCAAAGGTCGCGAATCCTCCAGTATTTCCCGATTCCCAATTTTTTCCAGCTGATGGTCATCTCCGTATCAAAAAAACTGCGGTTAAATAACCCGACCACTTTCGAGCCATCTTCCATTTCTTTCACCCAACTCTCCTGCTCCCCGACTCTTTCCAAGAGTGAGGCCTGGTCTCCCAGCGGGTCCTGGTTTACTTCAATCACTTCGGCATTGGTGATCAGGTTCAGGGTAAAATCGTCCATATTTGTCAGGTCACATCCCAGCAAAAGGGGTGAAGCGAGCATGCTCCACAAGCTGATATGGGTATATTGTTCATTCGGGGTCAGCTTGGTCGGACGTAGTTTCCCCGACCAACCCACCTTCCCGATCACGAGCATATCTGCATCATTCCAATGACCCGGACCGGCATATTTCTTCCATTTATCCTGTTTAAAGCCAATACCGGACATACTTCCCCAGGTGTCATTAATATCATCGGTGGTTCGCCAGCTGTTTGAGAGACGCGCATATTCATCTCCGAGTGCCAGGGTGGCTTCATTGGAGAGGCTGTAAATCAGATCCCTTCCCTGAGCCCTTAAAGCCTCAGACATCCTTTCGGTGGAAGGGACATCATTGGGGGTCCAGTCGTATTTCAGGTAATCGAATCCCCAACGGGCATACTGTCTGGCATCGATCCCTTCAAAATGGAATTTTCCAACCATTTTGGACGGTTCACCGGGAAGGTGGTTATTGCTGTATTCCCGCTGGGGGCTATCCGCCGACGCCCCTTTCCGCCCATCGTATCCGTGGGTCCAGGGGGTGGAATAGATCCCTGCTTTTAATCCCAGCCCATGGATATATCTACATAAACCCGCCATGTCGGGGAACTTCGCATTGGGATTAATCTCCAACGCTGCAGGATCGACCACTTCATCCGCCCATCCACAGTCAATATTTACATACGTCCATCCATAATTGATCAGGCCTTTTGACACCAAAGCATCTGCGATATCCCTGATTTTCTGTTCACTGACGTGTGAACACCCCAAAAGGTTGTACGAGTTCCAGCCCATTGGGGGTGTCAGCGCCAATTTGTCGCCGCATTCGATCCGGAGATTCCGGCTATCCTTTCCGAACCTGTTTTTAGCGATTAGCGTAACGGTATAGGATCCCCTTTGATTCAGTTTCCCAGTGATATGACCGCTTTCCCAGTCAAGGGAGAGTCCTCCGGGTAAATTGAGGGCTGAAAATTTCATTGGACGGCTCCCTGTTGCCGGTATGGTAAACAGAAACGGGGAGTTGGGACGGATTCCAAACACCCTTGCCCCGTTAATTTTGGGTTCGGGTCCCGGCGGCGGGGTTAATATTTCAGCCTTTTCAACAAATGCCTCCACTTTATTGGCGTCGCCTGAAACAGTCAATTCGGGGTCAGCCCAGTAAACGGGCAGCTCATCCCAGTTGTCTCCTTCAGCAACGTACAGAATAATGCGCTGAACCCCCTTCAAATCAACATTTATTGTTTTGTTCGGACTGCTCCTGTCCATTTTTCCGCTTGTCCATATCCGGTTACCGTCTGCAAACAGCTCAAACTCCACCTCCCCTTTTCCTTTGGCTTCATTACCCACACCGCACACCGCGTGAAACCGGCTCACATTTCCCAAAAGATCAATCTCAAAGATACTGGCAGCCACGGTCCCCAGTCCGTGATTAAAGCGAACACCCCCGATACGCAGGGAATCCCCGGACTCAGGTAAAATCCGTCTGGGATTGCCGCTGCGTTGTCTCACTTTGGTGAGGTCAAGATCTTCAAGCCGCAACGTTGACTGGGCCAAAGAACTTACTTCAAAAAGAAATAAAAAAAGAATGAAAGTCAGATATCTCATTTATTGATGATTGAAGTTTGAAAGAGGTGATGTTAAAAATCATTTTTGCCACAAAGCCCACTAATTCAAAACATTGGACAAGCAATTTTGTAAACATTGCGAAATCCTTTGTATTCCTGATGGTTTAAAAAGTCATTGAACTCTACTTAGCATCATCAAAGAAGAGCTCATGTTCATTGATCTCATGCATCTCCATGCCCGGCCCGGCCCAGCTCACTTTTAGCGCCTTTCCGCCACCACACTGAAAATATTTCACCATTATTTTATGCATCCCTGCTTTAAGGGCAACGCTGCCCGGTTCCTCAACCGCACCGTGGTTCGCATCATTTTCGATCAGTTCCATACCGTCAATATAGAGTTTGCTTCCATCGTTGGAGATGAGCGAAAAATTGTAAATCCCGCCTTTGGGAACCCGGATGTAGCCGTAATAACGGTAACCATAATAGGTTGTTCGTGTGGCATTTTTAATCGTGAACTGATTGATAAAACCGGTGCTAACGGGGGTACAGTCATCCATATCATCAGCATTGACAAAAAACCGTTCAAAATAATCATAGGCCAACCCCTGTTTTACCTTCAGGTTGCCAAGAGGTTCACTCAAAACAGCCTTCCTGAAATCATACGAGATTGTAATACTTGGCATTATATTCGGTCCGAAAGATCTCATTTTCAGGACGCAGGAGTTGCTGACCGTGAACGGTGAGGTGTATATTGCAGACTTACCTTCAGGTTCAGAACCATCCAGGGTATAATGAATTACGGCATCTTTGGTGTCGCAGGCAAGAGCAATTTCGGTAGATTCCCCAAACAAGGTCTCGCCCGATTTAAGGTATGGAAGCCGGGTGACCGGTTCGCCGTTCTCGGAACAGGGGCGCTCCTTCAGGCTGTTTCCCCAATGTTCATTCGGCTTTGGCCCCATCTCAAATACCAGTTCCGTACCATTCATAATGTCGTCATGGCGAAGGTATGAATTTGAATATTTTTTACCGTTCAGGGTGGCTGATTGTATGTAAAGATTGGCTTCCGAATTGTGGTTTGCCCGCACGACAAACTTCTTCCCGTTTTCGAGGTTTATCGTTGCCTTTTGGAACAATGGCGTACCGATGGCATAGATCTTTTGTCCGGGAGCCACCGCGTAGAAGCCCATTGCACTCATGATATACCAACCTGACATTTGTCCGCAGTCTTCATTCCCGGCCAAACCTTCCGGATTATCGTGATACAGGGTTGTCAGGATCTGACGGACCAGCTTCTGGGTTTTCCAGGGTTCGCCGACGTAGTCATACAGATAGGCAAGGTGGTGACTTGGTTCATTCCCGTGCCAGTACTGACCGATGGATCCCCTTTCGTCGCTCCCCTTTTTTAAGGAGAAGAGAACATCGAGCCATTTTGAAAATTGCTCATCCCCCCCTTCGAGAGCAATCAGACCTTTGGCATCGTGCGGGACAAACATATACTGGTAAGCATTTCCTTCGGAATAGGCAGAGTTTGTTGTTGGATCAAAGGGGGTTAACCAGCTGCGATCCATCTTCTTTCCCCGCATAAAACCGGTGGAAGGATCATATACATTTTCATAATAATGAGCCCGCTGATGGTAAGTGATGTAATCCTCCCTGGCTCCCATCTCTTTGGCCATCTGAGAGATGCACCAGTCGTCATAACAGTATTCGAGAGTTTTGGAAACCGATTCTCCCTGCCGTTCAAAGGGGAGATACCCTATCTTTTTATAGTACTTCAGCCCCAGCTTATCCATTTCAGCACTGTGCTTAACAGCTGTAAAAGCTTTCTTCACATCGAAATTCCGGATCCCTTTCATATAGGCATCCACGATCACCGGCACGGAGTGGTAACCCAGCATATCATCGGTATAATTTCCGGCAAGCGGCCACATCGGAAGCCTTCCGCCGTCATCATAAATCTGCAGCAATGTTTTGACAAAATCAGCCGACCTTTTCTGATCGATGATCGTGAACAGCGGGTGCAGCGCCCGGAAAGTATCCCACAATGAGAATACCGTATAATTGGTAAACCCTTTAATTTCATGCACTTTATGATCGGTTCCGCGGTATTTGCCATCCACATCCATAAACAGGTTTGGATTTAAGAAGGCATGGTACATCGCCGTATAAAAGTTCTTCTGATCTTCGGGTCTCCCCCCTTCGACATCAATTTTGGACAACTCCTTGTTCCATGCTTTTTTGGCATCAGCCACCACTTTATCAAAATTCCAATCCTTAATTTCTGCGTTGAGGTTTTTGCGGGCGCCATCGACGCTCACCGCCGAGGTTCCCACCTTGATCAGAATGACCTCATCTTTTTTAGTCCGGAAATTGACAGAGGCCTTTACATTCTTCCCGCGGGCTTCCGAAGCCCCTTTTAAAATTGCATCATCCAGAGCAACATCGACTGAGGCAAATGGTTTGGAGAACCTGGCCACAAAATAGACATACTGGTCCCAGGCCCAGCCATGCGAACGGCGCAACCCCTCAATTTCGGTGTCGCTCACCTTTCGGATATATAGCTCTTCTGCACCACCCGGATGGGCAAGGTCGATAATCACATGGGCATTTTCTGTTTCCGGGAAGGTATATTTATGAAAGCCGCAACGGGGTGTCACTGTAAGTTCTGCCTTAACCTGATAGTCCCTAAGAATTACAGAATAATAGCCGGGAGCAGCAGACTCCTGTTTATGATCGTAGGTCGATTTGTATCCCGAAATGCTCCCGTTTTCAACGCCCGGAAGGAGGTTGATCTTTCCAACAGTCGGCATAAAGAGGATATCGCGGTATTCCGGTTCCCCGACTCCGCTAAGATGGGTATGCGAAAATCCGAGGATGGTTGAATCCGGATAATAATATCCGCCGCAAATTCCGGGGCCTGAGAGCTTTGTATCCGGACTCAGCTGCACCGATCCAAACGGGAATGCAGCTCCGGGATAGGTATTCCCGTCGGCAGCGGTTCCCATAAACGGATTTACCAGCCTGGTAAAGTCCCGGTTTCGACCCGCTGTCCTGGTAAAAGAGCCTGTTATCAGTAAACCTGAAAGAAGTGGAAAAAATAATTTGGACAATCTCATTTTTTATTGTTTAAATCGGTATCTTTAATCTGGTAGTGGGATTTTAGTCAAAAATACACTGGTCATTTGCCAAATACTTCTACAATATTGGATAAAGCACATTAAATTTTGATCAAAATCCGAAAGCAGAGACCAAATGATGCCATTAACCGTGCGCCTCTTTCCGGAACTCTGTTTACAGATTTTAATGGAAATGTTAAAAATGTTTATAACATTAAGTTTGGCCCGGTTTTTGGAATTTAAGTGGCTAAACCGTTCCTCTTGATGCAGATCAAACAGGCATATTAATAACTTAAAAAAATGAAACGTAAAATTCTAAATCTCAGCTACTCTCCTAAAACAGGAGATTTACAAAAGGTTATTACCTTATTTTTACTTTGCTTCGTTCTGGTAATTGGTTCCGTTTCGGTTAGTGATGCACAGCGACATGGAGGTGGCGGCGGCGGGCACCGGGATCCTGCATGGCACTATTCCAGAATGCCTGCCCGTGGAGCCTTTATCAATCGTTTACCCTACGCATCATCCAGAATCAACTACGGAGGCAATTACTTTCATTTCAACAATGGTTTGTTTTACCGTCCATCCCGGGGTGGATTTGTAGTTGCTGCTCCCCCATTTGGTCTGAGGATAGGAATTCTTCCAAGAGGTTTCCTGAGCTTCACCCTTGGAGGAATGCCTTACTATTATTATTGCGGAACTTATTATATTCACAGAGGTGGTGAATATGAAGTTGTTGCACCACCTCTGGGAGCGGTTGTTGAAAGCCTTCCTCCGGGATATGATAAGCTTACTGTCAGGGGTGAGACCTTTTATGTTGTCGATGGAGTCCAGTACCGGCCAATTTTGAGGAACGGGGAGATCTGGTATGAAGTTATTAAAAGCCCGAACAGGTAAAAACAGGAATATCTGAACATTTCTTTTTAACTTTAAGAAAGGGGGACTACCATTCAGGAAGTCCCCCCTTTGTTTCTGATTGGAAGTCCCATGCCATCCAATTTTCAAAACAGACCCATAAATTACATATTATAGGCGTAAAGATTCATTCGGGTTGGATCTACAGGGTCAAAAGTTGCCTGCACATGCTTTTCAGTGCGAACTAATTCAATGTATTGTTGAAAATCAGCAAATGGAATATAGATATACGCAATGTTACGAGCCATATCACATACAGGCGGTGTCGGAATGGAATTGTCAGGATGTAGGGCATTCACAACAAATTCTTCATTGGAAGGTCCATAGCATTGCAATGTTCCCTGATAAATAACTCCTGTACTTGCTACCCACCTCTGCCATAGAGTTAGGTTGTGCCTTTTAATGTCAAAAGTCTTTCCCGTCAAATTGGGATCCTGTGGATTTTTTGCTGGCATAATAAATTATTTATTGAATTAGCTTACTCATACGCTTTTCAGCAGCCGCGCCCTACTCTTTAAATGGATTTTCAGGTAACTCCACCTTATTGCTGAACGATTCAATATTTTATAGATCTGATTTTATAAATACATTCTCCCCGACTTATTGCTGAAAACCTGATTTTAGATGATATTGCACCCAAAATACTGATATATAGGAAATGTTTTAAAATTGTTTCAAGGGCATGATTTAATTGATATTTAGATGGCAGAATCAGGTTGAAATTCTTAATCTGAGGATAGTCTACCAACCTGGAGGAGCGATCGGGTGCGGTTACTTTTTTCTAACCTGAATACTCTTCATTTACTCTAAGACTTCCGCATGAGGTTGTTTAGCCTGTCAGGGCATCCAGCCCGTAATATGTCCTATATTTTTGATAATCTGTTACTTGTAATTTCCAAATACATCGGCCTTCGTTTTCTTTCATTTAAAGGATTGAATGAACTTTCGGTTCATTGAACTGAACCTATGAAAATGCATGTTGGAATAATTGAAAGGATCCAGACCCGTCATCTACAGGAAATTGTGGGTATCAATAATATAAAACAAAAGGCCCGGGAAGTGACTGCCCGTAAAATCAACAATCTCCGCAAGGGAAGTCTCCACCTGTTAAATGTCGAGGATCTGAATAGAACGTCAAGTCTAAAGGATAGGCAAATCGAGCAGATTCGATATGAACTAATCTTCAATTTCCCCGCTCATATTTTGGGCGAGATAGGCTTTAATCTCAGCTACAGGCAGTTGCTGACCCAACAAAAACATCATTTTGGTTACTGCTGCTTCAACAGTTATATCTTTTCCGCTCACGACTCCCGCTTCATGGAGTTCCCGGCTGGTTTCATAATAGCCCATTTTCACCTGTCCGCCAGGACACTGACTGACATTCATAAAGATAACACCCGCCAAGGTCGCCTCTCTGATTGCTTCAAATATCCAGGGATAGGTTGGCATATTCCCTGAGCCGTATGATTCCAGAATGATCCCCTTAAGTCCGGGAAGGGCCAGAATCGCTTCGAAATACCTGCGGTTAATCCCGGGAAAGATCTTCAAAATAATCACATTGTCATCAATCGAGGTATTGATATTCAGAATCCCTTTACTGCGGGCATAGTTAATCTTATCGTAGTTATATTTAATATCGACTCCGGCAATGGCCAGCTGCGGATAATGGTGCGAAGTGAAGGCACTGAATTGCTGTGAGTCCTCCTTGGTAGTCCTGTTTCCCCTGAAAAGCTGGGAACTAAAATAGATGCACACTTCAGGAACGATTGCCTTGCCGTTTTTCTGAGCTGCAGCGATCTGAATAGCCGTGATGATATTTTCTTTTCCGTCGGTACGAAGTATTCCAATCGGAAGCTGAGAACCAGTCATAATTACCGGTTTATCCAGATTTTCAAGCATATAGCTCAGAGCAGAGGCGGTATAGGCCATGGTATCGGTTCCGTGCAGGATAACGAACCCGTCGTAATGTGAATAATTGTTTTTAATGGTAGCGGCCAGCTTGATCCATATATCGGGAGTCATATTGGCCGAATCAATTGGCGGATTAAAGGTAACTGAATGGATGTAAAACCCGAGTTTATAGAGTTCCGGAATCTCCTCCTGGATCAATCCAAACTTCATCGGCAAAAGGGTTTTGGTTTTTGGATCCTCCCTCATCCCGATTGTACCCCCTGTATATATAATCAGGATTGATTGCTGGTTTGATGACACGGTGTTTCAAATTTATGGTCTGACACAAAAGTATAAAACCAGACGTAATTAAACACTTAAAATCCAAATAATTGTTGGGCATTATGTGTGGTGACCCGGCCCACCTTTTCTATAGAAATCTGATGGAGCAAGGCAACTTTAGCAGCAATTGCCGTGATGTAGGCAGATTCGTTGCGACGTCCCCGATATGGAACAGGGGCAAGCCATGGGGAATCTGTTTCAAGCAAAAGATGTTGAAGACCGATTTGCTGAACCACCTCATCTAACCCCGAATTTTTGAAAGTTACGATCCCGCCAACCCCAATTTTAAACCCAAGGTCAATCACCTGTGCCGCCTGATCAGCGGTTCCGGTAAAACTATGGAAAACGCCCCTCAGCGAGTCTTCCTTCTCCTGTTCAATCACCTCAATCACCTCAGGGAAAGAGTCACGGACATGTATAACAATCGGAATACCCGCTTTCTTCGCCCACCCGATCTGAATCCGGAAAGCCTCAACCTGCTCATTAATAAAGGTCTTATCCCAGTAAAGATCAATCCCTATTTCTCCAATCCCTGAAAATTTTCGTTTATTCATCCAGTATTCAATGATCTCCAACTCTTTATGAAAATCTTCCTTCACGGAGGTGGGATGTAAGCCTATCAGCGGAATAAACAGATCCGGATTTGATGCGGTCAGATCGAGTAAAGGCTTAATGGTCGAACTATCGATATTGGGGAGTACAATTTTGCTGACACCCGACTTTAGGGCATTCACCATAACTTCGGACCTGTCCGAACTGAACTCTGCAGAATAGATATGCGAATGGGTATCAACAAACATTAACGGACAATTTCAGGCAAAGATAGACCGGAAGCCCCTGATATTCGTTAAAAGAATGTTATATCTAGGTTATTTTCCTGCATAAGCGGGAAGGAAAAGCCTCTTCCGCCGCATGTGTTTAGGCTATGAGGATGAGCGGCTTTAGGCGAATAGGCTACAGGATGGAAAAGAATTTCCCGGACCTTATCCCGGACCTTAAGATTCATTTAAAAATCATCCTAAAAATCTAAGGTCTAAATACTTAACTTTTTCAATCCAGCTTCAGCACTGCCAGGAACGCCTTTTGGGGAACTTCGACATTACCGATCTGCTTCATTCTTTTCTTTCCCTTCTTTTGTTTATCGAGTAATTTCCGTTTCCGCGAAATATCACCCCCGTAACACTTGGCCGTAACGTCTTTACGAACAGCCTTTATGGTCTCACGGGCAATGATTTTGGCGCCAATTGCTGCCTGAATCGCCACATCGTATTGCTGACGAGGAATAAGTTCCTTTAGCTTTTCGCACATTCTGCGGCCAAAGTTATAGGCATTGTCGGCATGGATAAGCGTCGAAAGCGCATCAACAGGTTCGCTGTTCAGGAGAATATCGAGCTTCGCCAGTTTGGCAGGCCGGTAACCGGTTATATGATAATCGAATGAAGCATAGCCTTTTGAAATGCTCTTGAGCTTGTCATAAAAGTCGAAGACAATTTCGCCAAGTGGCAGATCAAACGTCAGCTCGGCCCTTTCCGCTGTGAGGTACTCCTGCTTGGTAAGCATTCCGCGTTTATCGAGACAGAGGGTCATGATGGCGCCGATATACTCCGAGCGGGTGATTATCTGCGCCTTGATGTAAGGCTCCTCGATCAGTTCAATGAGGGAACTGTCGGGCATACCAGCCGGATTATAGACTTCATAGGTCTCACCTGCCCTGGTATGAATGAGGTACGAAACGTTCGGAACGGTAGTAATTACATTCATATCAAATTCGCGGTCGAGCCGTTCCTGGATGATCTCCATATGGAGCAATCCAAGAAATCCGCATCTAAAACCAAATCCCAGTGCGGCTGAAGATTCAAGGGTATAGGTGAGTGATGCATCATTGAGCTGAAGCTTCTCCATCGAAGCCCTCAGATCTTCATAATCCTCACTGTCAATCGGATAAACGCCCGCAAAAACCATTGGTTTCACCTCTTCGAAACCTGAAATCACATTCGTGCAAGGTTGTTTCACATTTGTTACAGTATCTCCTACCCTGATCTCCCTTGCAGTTTTAATGTTTGAAATAATATAACCTACATCTCCGGCACTCAAAGTTTCGCGCGGATCAAGAGCCATTTTAAGAACTCCCACCTCATCCACATTATATTGTTTCTCTGTTGCGACAAATTTAACGACATCCCCTTTGCGAACCGTCCCGTTAACCACCTTCACATACGCGACAACACCGCGGAACTGGTTATATACAGAATCGAAGATCAGTCCCTGGAGTGGTGCTTCCGGATCGCCCGATGGGGATGGTATATCCGAGATGATCCGTTTGAGGATCTCATCAATTCCTTCACCGGTTTTTCCAGAGGCACGGATAATCGTGTCCCGTTTGCATCCGATCAATTCAATAATCTGATCTTCTACTACTTCCGGATTGGCATTGGGAAGATCCATTTTATTCAGGATTGGAATAATTTCAAGATCATGATCAATCGCGAGGTAAAGATTAGAGATGGTCTGCGCCTGTATCCCTTGTGTGGCATCGATAATCAGTAATGCTCCCTCGCAGGCTGCGATGGAACGGGATACTTCGTACGAGAAATCAACATGCCCCGGAGTGTCGATCAGGTTAAGACGGTATTTCTCCCCATCCTGAATATAATCCATCTGTATGGCATGACTCTTTATGGTAATTCCGCGCTCCTTCTCAAGCTCCATATCATCAAGCACCTGGGCCTGCATATCGCGCCCGCTGACAGTCTGGGTAATTTCCAGAAGACGGTCAGCAAGCGTACTCTTCCCATGATCAATATGGGCTATAATGCAAAAGTTCCTGATGTTCTTCATCTGCTAAAATCCTTATTTCCTTGATATTATTATTAATCCTGACATTTCAAATCGCTACAAAGATATTCAAATTTCGATAATGGAAAATAGTTGGGATATTCGATATAAACAATGACAACAAAAAGCCCTGAATAGTTTAACATTCAGGGCTTTTCGTGAAAAAGCAGATAACATTATTCCTTTATAGGCTCCTTTTTATTTGAAGCACTGGGAATCTGTTTGGAAGACTCTGCAGGTTTCTCCTCTTCGTCTTTTATTGCTTTTTTAAACTCCTTCATCCCTTTCCCAATTCCACCCATCATTTCAGGAATCTTAGAACCTCCAAAAAGAAGGAGGATGGCTCCAAGCAGGACAAGAATATGCCACGGTGCAAATGCGTCCATTTGATATTAATTAAATTGTTATGCGGCAAAATTACAAATGTTTTAATCAGAGTGTGAACAAATTTAAAATAAATTTTACAGATTAAATTCGCGAATTAAAAAATACAGGATAGCCTGAGCTAAAATATGAATGTTAATGAACCTGTGTTTTGATAAACATTCACAGGATCTGCTATCCAATATTTACTATCTTTGATGTCAAAATTTCCAAATACAATTTTATCCATAATGCCCCTCGGGGTTAAAAATTCAAATCATGAAAAGAAACATTATTCTGACTTTATCTTTGGCAGCCGGACTCTTACTGGCAATTCCCACCTTTGCCCAACAGGCTAACAAGCTAACCCAAAAGGAACAAAAGGAGGGTTGGGTGTTGCTTTTTAACGGTAAAGATTTTGACGGATGGAGACAATGTAACGGTACAGCAATGGCTGCAAACTGGAAGATTGACGGTGATGCCATGCAGGTTTTTACAGGGGCCGGGAAGAAACCGGGACAAGGTTCAAACGGGGATATTCTATTCCAAAAAAAGAAATTCAAAAACTTTGAGTTATCTGTCGATTTCAAAGCCGGAAAAGAAGGAAATTCAGGGATCTTTTACTATGTCCGCGAAGTACCAGGGGAACCTATTTATTATGCGGCTCCCGAAGTTCAGGTACTCGACAATAAAGATGCCTCCGATAATAAAGTTGCCAGCCACCTTTGCGGATCGCTTTACGACCTGATCGCCTGTGATCCTAAAACAGTTAACCCGGCAATGTCGTGGAAC